>CETU01019312.1_pt1 | contig 48960 bp, 48 predicted proteins | sample 356531 | NCBI WGS metagenome assembly CETU01 (sample SAMEA2623488, study PRJEB7988) | marine metagenome | isolation source: saline water (ENVO:00002010), including
CCATTATTTTATTTTGATATAAAATTCTTTAAATTATGCTTTCTTAAATCTAAGGGGACATTGTCAATTAAGAATTTTAAAATGACGATTCAATACGATGGAACAAACCTGCATGGTTGGCAAGTCCAAAAAAACGAACGAACTGTTCAGGGTGAAATTGAATTTGCCCTTCAAAAAATATTCAAAAATCAAAAAATAAATCTTATTGGATCTGGTAGAACAGATTCAGGTGTTCACGCATTAGAACAAATAGCTAATATTAATCTAGATACTGATATGGATATAAAATCATTATTAAATGCTATTAATGGAAATTTAAATTATAATGATATCCTGGTTACTGGGATTAGTGAAGTTCCTGCTGATTTTCATTCTAGATTTTCAGCTTTAAAAAGAGAATATGTATATAAAATATCAATGAAAAATTCACCTATAGGAAGAGATTATTGTTGGAATGTAAAAGATCAAATTGATTTTAAAATCCTAGATAAATGTGCAAAACTTGTATTGGGAGAGCATGATTTTACTCAATTATCAAAAAAAAATGATGAAATAGATAATAAGATATGTAAAATATATTTATCTGAATGGAAAAGTTTGAATGATAAAATTTATTATAAAATAATAGCAAATAGGTTTTTGCATCACATGGTTAGATATCTTGTAGGGACTATGATAGAGGTTTCTAAAGGACACTCATTTACAATAGAACATTTCAAATTAATGATTAATGGTAATGATAGAGATTATATTTTTAGAGCTCCTTCCAAAGGACTATTTCTTAAAAAAGTTTACTATGCTTAAAAAATATCTATATTTTATTTTAATTATTCTATGCTTTTCATGTACTAATCAAAGTGGTGATTATAGGAATAATTTAATTACAAAGGCAATAAGTCAGGTATCTCCATCTGTGGTAGGGATAATTGTAAAATCTAAGGATAGCACTCCTGATGAGTTCGGCTCTGGATTGGCAATAAATAATGATGGATATATTATTACAAATGCTCATGTTGTAGAATTTTCAAATAATATTATAGTTACAACTATGGGGGGAGAAAAATTTTCTGCTGAAATTATTGGTATGGATAAATTGACAGATATTGCATTATTAAAGATTCAATCAGATAATATTCAGTTTGCAGATTTAGGAGATTCTGATAATTTAATTCATGGTGAGTGGGTTGTTGCTTTAGGAAATCCTTATAATTTATTTTCCGTATCTAAAGAACCTTCAGCAACTATTGGGATTATTAGTGGTAAAAATGTTAATTTTGGACTTAAAGAATCTGGGCATGTTTATCAGAATATGATACAAACAGATGCTTCAATTAACCCTGGAAATAGTGGAGGGCCATTAATAAATGTATCTGGAAAAGTTATTGGAATTAATACATTTATTATAACGGAATCAAAAGGGACTGGGGGAATTGGTTTTTCAATTCCAATAAATAGAGTTAAAGATATCGTTTCAGATTTAATTCAATTTGGAAAAGTTGGTAGAAATTGGATTACAGGAATAACAGTTAGAGAGTTAAATAGTAGATATAAAAAGTATTTGAAACTTGATGTTGATAGTGGTGTTATAGTATCTGATGTTGAAAAAAAATCAGCAGCTGAATCAGCAGGAATTTTATTAAGAGATATTATATATAAAGTTGATGGTAAATCAGTAAATTCAGCTAAAGAAATTGAAGAAATATTGGATGAAGGGTATTTTAAAACTGGAGATGAGGTAGATATAATTATTATACGTAATAATAGCCCTATCAAAGTATTGCTTAAATTAATTGATCCTCATGGAGAATAATAAGGGAAATAAAATAATATGATAGAAAGATATCAAACAAAAGATATGAAAAGAATTTGGTCTGACCAAAATAAGTATGATACTTGGTTAAGGGTAGAACTTGCAGCTGTAGAAGTTTTGGTTGAAGAAGGAATTGTTCCAAAATCATCATATGAAGTAATAAAAGATAAGGCGAAATTTTCAGTAGAAAGAACCTTGGAAATCGAGAAAACTACAAATCATGATGTTATTGCATTTTTAACAAATTTAGCGGAAAATATTGGACCTGACTCTAGGTATATACATATGGGAATGACATCTTCAGACCTATTAGATACATCTATGGCACTTCAATGTAAAGAGGCTGGTGAAATTATTTTAGAAAGGTTAAATATATTTAAAGAGTGCTTGAGAAATAAAGCCATTGAGCATAGAGAAACTTTCCAGATTGGACGATCGCATGGCGTTCATGCAGAACCAATCACCTTTGGATTAAAATTAGCTCTTTGGAGTGAAGAAATTGGAAGAAATATTGAGAGATGGAACAGTGCCGTGGATACAATATCTACAGGCATGATCTCTGGAGCTGTAGGTACATATCAACATTTAGACCCAGAAATTGAAAAAAAAGTATGCAAGAAATTAGATTTAGAGCCAGCATCTGTATCAAATCAAGTTATTCAGCGAGATAGGCATGCATATTTTCTAAACATATTAGCGATGATTGGGTGTACTATAGAAAAAATAGCTATTGAAATAAGGCATATGCAGCGAACTGAAGTCTTAGAGGCTGAGGAATATTTTTCAAAAGGTCAAAAAGGATCATCTGCAATGCCTCATAAGAGAAATCCTATTTTAACTGAAAGGATGACTGGCTTTGCAAGGCTATTAAGAGGGAATGCTCATACTGCAATGGAAAATGTAGCATTATGGCATGAAAGAGATATTTCTCATTCATCTATTGAGAGAGTTATTTTCCCAGATTCAACCACTATGGTAGACTATATGCTTATTAAAATGACTAATTTGATGAATAATCTTTTAATATATCCTGACAATATGAAGAAAAATCTAAATTTAACTAATGGTTTAATTTTCAGTCAAGAAGTTCTCTTATTGTTAATTAAGAAAGGTGCTACTAGAGAAGAAGCATATGAGCTCGTACAAAAAAATGCGATGAAAGTTTGGCAAGAAAAAGTTGATTTTAATAATTTATTAAAAACGGATAAAGATATAATGAATTATTTATCAGAGTCTGAGGTGGATAGTTTGTTTGATATATCTAAAATAATGAAAAACATTAACAAAGTATATGAAAGGTTGGGTTTAAAATGAATTCTATAAAAGAACAGTTAAATCATACTCTTAAAGAGTTTAGTCTTAATTTAAGTAAAGACTCATATTCTGGGAAAGTAAGAGAAAACTATTATCTGGATGATAAAATTGTAATGATTACAACAGATAGAGTATCAGCATTTGATCATATATTAGGAACAATACCGTTTAAGGGTGAAGTCTTAACTCAGGTAGCAAAATTTTGGTTTGAAAAAACAAAACATATTGCTCCTAATCATTATATTAGTGACCCCGACCCTCAAGTTCTTTTAACGTTAAAAGCAAAACCACTTCCTGTAGAAATAATTGTTAGAGGTTATATTACAGGGAGCTTATGGAGAGATTATTCTAAAGGTATTAATAATCAATATGGATTTAAAATACCTGATAATATGGTTAAAGATCAAAAATTTGATAATCCGATTATAACTCCGACTACAAAAGCTGAATATGGAGAGCATGATGAAGCAATAAGTAAAGAAGAAATTATATCTGAATTAGTAGATAAAGATATATATGAAAAAGCTGAAAAATATGCTATGGATTTATATTTAGAAGGACAAAAGTGGGCTAATGAAAGAGGCTTGATACTAGTTGATACTAAATATGAGTTTGGAATGATTGGAGATGAATTATACGTCATTGATGAAATTCATACCCCTGATTCAAGTAGGTATTGGGTTAAAGATCAGTATGAAGAAAGGTTTAAAGCTGGAGAAAGTCAGTTGATGCTAGATAAGGAAAATATAAGACAATGGTTAATTGAAAAAGGTTTTAGCGGAGAAGGGACTCCTCCTGAATTATCTAATGATATTAGAATACTGTTATCGGAAAAATATATGGAATTATATAAAGTATTAACAGGAGAAAATTTTGCTCCAAGTTTTGGTGATGTTGATAGTAGAATTATTAAAAATCTAAAAGAAAATAATTTAATGCACCAGGAGGATATAAATGAAGGCTAAGATTTATATAAGTTATAAAGAGGGGATACTTGACCCACAAGGTAAAACTGTAGGTAGTGCTCTTGACTCTATGGGTATCGATGGAATTGAGGATGTTAGAATAGGAAAATATATAGAATTATCATTAAAAAAAACATCTAAACAAGAAGCCAAGGCTATTACTGAAGAATCGTGTCGAAAGTTATTGGCTAATCCAAATACCGAAACATTTAAATTTGAGATTGAAGAGGATTAAATAATGAAATTTGCAATATTAGTTTTCCCTGGTTCAAATTGTGATCATGATGCCTATAAAGTAATAGATAGTATAGAAGGTGCTTATCCTAGTTTTGTTTGGCATAAAAACGATGATTTATCTCAATTTGATTGTATTATTGTACCTGGTGGATTTTCTTATGGAGATTACCTTAGAGCTGGAGCCATTGCAAAATTTTCGCCAATCATGAAATCTCTAGTTTTAGAAGCTAATAAAGGTAAAAAAATTATAGGCATATGTAATGGATTTCAAATATTATTAGAATCAGGATTATTAGAAGGTGCTTTAATTAATAATAAGAAAGTTAAGTTTAGGAGTAAAAATGTATCATTAAATACGAATAATTATAATACTCCTTTTACAAATGCTATTCCCAAAAATATAGAAATGGTTATGCCCATAGCACATAGACAAGGTAACTATATAGCATCAAAAGATGTATTAAAAAAGCTTGAAGATAATAACCAAATAGCATTTACGTACAGCCCTTTAAAAGGCGGCAATCCTAATGGCTCATGTTTAGATGTAGCTGGAATATTTAATGATAAGAAAAATGTTTTAGGAATGATGCCTCATCCGGAAAGAGCTTCAGATTTAATATTAGGTTCAGAAGATGGCTTGCATATATTTAAATCAATGTTAGAAGGATAAATTTAATGTCAATAAATAATAAAAGATCAATTTGGGTAGTGCTAATTATATTATTATTTGGCTGTATTGTTGGAACAGCATTGAGCCAATTATTCTCACTAATATTGCCTGATAGTGTTGTTAAACAATTCTTTTTACAAAGCACCTCAATTGGTTGGGGCGAATCAAATGGATGGGTTGACTTTAGTATAATTAGATTCAAAAGTGGTTTCTACATTGATATAAGTGTTTTAAGTTTGATTGGAATGATGATATCATGGTATTTTTTAAGATATTTCAGATAATAATATGATATTAATTAATTAAGGAGATTTATAATGTTAGGTACAACGGAAATAATTATTATTGCAGTAATTATCCTTTTATTGTTTGGAGGAAGAAAACTACCTGAATTAGCTAAAGGACTAGGCTTAGGATTAAGAGAATTTAAGAATGCCTCAAGGGATATAAAAAAAGAAGTAGAAGATGCAGCAGATGACATAAAAGATTCTGTTGAAAAATAGTTTTACTAAAAATGCATCCAATAGATATTATAAAACAAAAACTTGAAAAATATCATATAGAAAGCAAGAAAAATAGAGATATAAATTGCGTAGTTCATGATTTATATGATTCAGCAGTTTTGAAGTCCAAAAAATTTACAGATGACCAGAAAAATGGTCGGCTATTTGGTAAGCTTTTTGCTGTAAAAGATAATATAAATATTAAAAATCATCCAACCACATGTGCATCAAATATATTAAAAAATCATAAATCAATATATAACGCTACAGTTATTGAAAGAATAGAGAATGCGGGTGGGCTTATAGTAGCTAAAACAAATTTAGATGAATTTGCGATGGGATCTTCTAATGAACATTCGATATTTGGAATTTCTAGAAACCCTCATAATTTAGATTATGTATGTGGTGGTTCTAGTGGAGGATCAGCAGGAGTAGTTTCTGCAAAGCTTGTAGATGTTGCATTGGGAAGTGATACGGGAGGGTCCGTTAGACAGCCTGCTTCCTTTTGTGGTGTATATGGATTAAAACCAACATATGGAAGAATATCTAGACATGGTTTGACTGCATTTGCCTCTTCTTTTGATCAGATAGGAATTTTTTCTAATGAATTAAGTGATTTAATTGATTCATTTGAGGTGATATCTGGTCAAGATGATAAAGATTCAACAACATCTAAGATTAAAAACAAACCTTTTCAATATTGTGAGTCATCAACTAAGAAAATGAAAATTGGAATACCTAAAGAGTATTTAGAAGATACTTTAGATACTCAAGTTAGAAAGAAGATTGATAGTATGATTGATTTTTTAGAGAAAAATAATTTTATGGTTAAAAATATAACTTTACCATTAACTAAAAAATGTATAAGTGTTTATTATATATTATCTACTGCAGAAGCAGCTTCTAATCTATCTAGATATGATGGTGTAGTATATGGTCATAGAGATCATGCTTCAAATATACAAGATATGTATAAGAAAACTCGCTCTTTCGGATTTGGAAATGAGGTAAAAAGAAGAATTATACTAGGGACATTCATACTATCCTCAGGCTATTATGATTCATTTTATAATAAGGCATTGAAATTTAGAAGATTAATTAAAAATGATTTTTTAAAGGCATTTGATAATGTTGATTTAATTTTAACTCCTACTTCTCCATCTACTGCTTTTAAGGTTGGAGAAAAGATAAATGACCCTATAAAGATGTATTTATCTGATATTTATACGGTACCTATGAGTTTGGCAGGCTTACCGGCAATGAATTTTCCAGCTGGATACGACTCTGAGAAAATGCCTATTGGATTACAATTAACATCTAGTCAATTTCAAGAAAATAAAATTTTTTCTCTAGCCAAATTTATTAGAGATAATTTCAATTAAATTATAATTAAAGGAGTATAATGTCAGGACACAGTAAATGGTCAACAATAAAACGTAAAAAGGGAGCAGCTGATGCTAAAAGAGGAGCTATATTTACGAGGCTATCAAAAGATATTACGTTAGCATCTAGAGAAGGTGGTGGAGATATTGATATGAACCCAGCTTTAAGGTTAGCTGTAAAAAAAGCAAAAACTGCAAATATGCCATCTTCAAATATAGAAAAAGCAATCAAAAAAGGGACGGGTGAACTACCTGGAGTTAAATATGAAAACTATATTTATGAAGGCTATGGGCCATCTGGAGTTGCAATTATGATGGAAGTTATGACAGATAATAAAAACAGAACTGTTCCTGAAATTCGTCATATTATGACAAAGAATGGAGGAAATTTAGGTGAATCTGGGTGTGTTAATTGGATGTTTGAAAAAAAGGGAACTATAACAGTTAATTGTTCTGATACTATGGATGAAGAAAAATTAATTGAATTAATTATTGAGTTAGATGCTGAAGATTTTTCTTCTGAAGATGGAAATTTTGAAATTATTACAGCGCCGGAAAGTTTTGGAAAAATTATTGAAAGGCTTGATGAGAATGGCTATGATGTTGAAGGGGATATTGGTTTAGTACCCATTAATACTGTTAAAATATCTAAAGATGAATCTAAACCAATTATAAAATTACTTGAGATTCTTGAAGAGAATGAAGATATACAAAAATTATATTCTAATTTTGAGGTAAGCTAATATATTGAAGATTATGGGTGTTGATCCGGGACTTATTAACACTGGATATGGTATTGTATCATTTAAAAATCAAACAAAAGAAATATTAGATTTTGGTATTATAACCCCAGATAAAACTTCTAGTTTGAGTAATAGATTGAAAACTATATATGAAGATATATGTTCAGTAATACATACATATCAACCTGATTGTATATCCATAGAAGAAGTGTTTTATAGTAATAATATTAAAACTACTTTAAAATTAGGTCAAGCTCGTGGTGCTGTACTGATAGCTGCAGCACAATCAGAAGTTGATATTTATGAATATTCCGCTAGAAAAATTAAGCTATCATTAACTGGGAATGGAAACGCTAATAAACAGCAAGTAAAGTTCATGGTTGGTAATACTTTTAATATAGATATTAATAATTATAAAGATGATGCTTCTGATGCCTTAGCTGCAGCTTTATGTCATGAACAACAATTTAGGTACGGAGATTTATGATAGTATTTTTAAAAGGAAAAATAAAAGATTTATCTACAGATAAGCTAACTTTAGATGTCAATGGTGTAGGGTATGAGTGTATGATCACTATGAGTTCCTATGAAGATTTAATTAAGAAAAAAAATAAGGAAGTATTTATTTCAACATATCATCACATTACTGATTCAAGTCAAAGCTTGTTTGGTTTTATAAATGATAAAGAAAAACAAATATTTAAATTATTAATCAGTGTATCAGGTATTGGTCCTAAAACAGGCATTCAATTATTATCGTCTGTATCAGCTTTAGAACTAGAGGAGAGAATCAAAACTGGTGAAGTTAGTTTATTAACATCTATTCCCGGGATAGGAAGCAAAACTGCTAAGAGAATTATTATTGAACTTAAAGAAAAATTTATTTCTTTAGATGATGATGATTTACCTATAGAAGAAAATACGTTTAATAATTCTTCATATAATGATGCCCTTGATGCCTTAATAGTTTTAGGTTATAATAAAAAAGAAATCATGGTACATTTAAAAGATATTATAAATAAAAATAAAAATATTAAAACATCTGAGTTAATAAAATTAACTCTTAACAAAATAGGTAAAAGGTAAAATGGATAAAAAAACATCATTGTACGAGTCTCATATTAAATTGAATGCTAAAATTGTGAATTTTGCAGAATACTTGATGCCTATTCAGTATGATAATGGGATTCAAAGTGAATATATGAATGTTAGAAACGATGTAGGTGTATTTGATGTTTCTCATATGGGTATATTTAATATCACGGGAATAGACAGTGAGGATTTTCTTAATAATATGCTATCTAATGATATTCTTAGACTTGAAAATGAAAAAGCTATGTATACATTATTGTGTAATAAAGAAGGTGGAGTAATAGATGATCTTATTGTTTATAAAATTAATGATGAATTTATTTTAATTGTCAATGCTTCCAATAAGGCTAAAGATTTGAAATGGCTAAATGATAATAAACATGATAATAAAGTTAATATTAATGATATATCTTCTAGAACTTCCTTAATAGCGATTCAGGGGCCTAATAGTAGAGCTAAGATAGAAAAGATATTAGATATTAATTTAGATTTAGATTTTTATTCATGTAAAAATTTTAATTCAAATTATGGAAAACTATTTATTGCGAGAACTGGTTATACTGGAGAATTAGGATTTGAGATATTAGCGGATTCAGAGATTATTAATAATGTTTGGGATAAAATGATATCCACCAATATTAATCCTATTGGATTAGCTGTTAGAGATATATTAAGGATTGAAATGGGATATTGTTTATATGGACATGAGATAGATGAACATATCAACCCGTTAGATGCTAGGCTAGGTTGGATAATAGATGAAAAATCAAATTTTATTGGTTCTAAAGAAATTAATAATATTAAAAATCAGAAGAATAAAATGATTTTTTTTAAAGCTATTGAAAGAGCTGTACCTAGACAAGGCCTTGATATATATAGAGATCAAGAAAAAGTAGGGTTTGTTACTAGTGGAACATTTTCTTATCAGAAAAAAAATGGCCTTGGAATTGGATTTATTAAAAAAAATATTAATAATTATAATAATGCTTATTTATTAGTTAGAGGTAAAAGAATCAATATTGATATGAGTAATAAACCATTTATGCTTAACACATCATTGAGAAAATAATTATATGAAAAAATATCAAAAAGAAATTATTGGCATATATCTCTTTTTTATTTCATCTTTTATATTAATGAGCTTAATTAGTCACAAAATTATTGGTAATAATATTATGGGACCAATTGGGCAATGGCTATCTAGAACTCTTATTAATTATATGGGGGTAAGCTCATATGTGATTCCAATAGTAATATCGATATATGGATATTTATACTTTTTTGGTAAAAGTAAATTTTCTACAGCCTATTTTAAATTTATTATTTATTTAATTAATATGTCTATATGGACATGTACTTTTATTGGATTTTTATCTAATATTTTAGGTTTAGAAATTATTAGGCATTATTCTGGAATAATTGGGATTTTTCTATCACACATGCTAACTGCTAGTATAGGTGATATCTTCTCAGGTATTATATTATTTATATACATAGTTATTATACATATGATATTTTTTCAATTTTCATTACTTGATATTTTAAATGAAATAAAAAAAATAGTGCTCAATTTAATATCAGATTTAATTGATAGGATTAAAACATTTAGAAGTAAAAAAGATCTTATTAATGATTCTGAAATTGAAATTTCCAATCAAATGTTTGATGAAAACATAAATCCTGAATTGCTTGAAGATGAGTTTTTAGATTCTGTGAATGAAGATTTAGATTCTGATATTTTATCTACAGACAATCAAGAAGGTGTTAATATAGATAGTGGTGTTGATAGATTAGATGAAGATATTCATATAGAAGAAGAAGTTGAAGAAGAGTATATAGATATAGATACAGATGAGGCGCGAAAGAAAAAATATTTTAAATATAACTTACCAAAGAGTAGTCTTTTAAATGATTCTGTTGAAGTGGGGAATAAGTACTCTGAAGCTGAATTACATCAAAAATCTGAAGAATTAATGTATGCTTTAGAAACTTTTGGTGTTAAGGGAAAAGTAAAAAGAATAAATCAGGGCCCCGTAATCACCCTATTTGAAATAGAGCCAGATGAAGGGGTTAGAGTGAATAAGTTTATAAACTTATCAGATGATTTATCTAGAATAATGAAGGCAAGTAAAGTAAGAGTTATTGCACCAATTCCTGGAACTAGGTTCGTGGGAATTGAAATCCCAAATGAGTCTCCATCTATTGTTTATTTAAAAAATATAATTACATCAGAAAGTTATAATAATTTAAAATCAAAAATGGCAATAGCGCTTGGAAAAACTACATCTGGACAAGCTTTTTCTATTGAATTAAATAAAATGCCCCACTTATTAGTTGCTGGAGCAACAGGTTCAGGTAAATCCGTATGTATTAATTCAATTATTACTTCTATTTTGTATAAAGCAAAACCAGATGAAGTGAAATTTATACTTATAGATCCAAAAAAAGTTGAACTCTCTTCTTATAACTCATTAAAAAAATACCATCTAATTACTGCAGCTAACTTAGATGAAGATGTTATAACAAAAACAGAGAATTCTACTGGAATATTAGATTCAGCAATCAATGAAATGGAAAGAAGGTTTGAGCTTTTTTCTGAAGTGAAAGTTAGAAATTTAGATGAATATAATAATAAGCGAATTAAAGATTCTAGCTTAGAAGTAATTCCTCATATAGTTATTATTATAGATGAATTAGCTGATTTGATGATGACATCTGGAAGAGCCATTGAAGATCCTATTACAAGGTTAGCTCAAAAAGCTAGAGCCATAGGAATTCATTTAATTGTTGCCACTCAACGCCCATCTGTAAATGTTATTACAGGACTTATTAAATCAAATTTTCCAGCTAGAATTGCTTTTCAAGTTAGCTCTAAAATAGATTCCAGAACAATTATTGACCAGAATGGTGCAGAGACATTGCTTGGTAATGGTGATATGTTATTTTTGCCTCCAGGTTCAGCAGCGCCAATTAGAATTCATGGAGCCTTTATTAATTTAGAAGAAATTGAATCAATTCTTTCTCATATATCTAGTCAACCTGTTCCAGATGAAGTATTTTTACCTGAAATTAAAGTTGCATCAGATAATAACGATTTCAGTTTTGATGATAGAGACGAATTGATTATTGATGCTGCAAAATTAGTTATTCAACATCAACAGGCCTCGGTATCATTGCTTCAACGTAAATTTAGAATTGGTTATAGTAGAGCAGGTAGAATTATAGATGAGCTTGAATCGTTAGGCATAGTTAGTGGGTATAGTGGAAGCAAAGCTAGAGATGTTTTAGTTGATGAATCGTATTTAGAGAATATTATTAAATGATTTTTTTAAACTTATTAATTATATCTTCAATAATTTTAGGATCAGATTTAGTAGACTGGATAGCTTTGAAAGCTGATTTAATAAAAAAAGATTCATATGAACTAAATTTTAAATATGGATTAAGTAAAAGTAAGCAAAAAAAACATGAAAATTCATTAGAAACAGTTTTGTTTTATTCTATTAATGCTGATTCTAGTATCGCAAAAATTAATAATAGATTAAATTTCTTTTATAAAGATTATATGGAAATAATTGATTTATCTAGTAAACAAAAGATTATCCAGTCTTCAGATGTGGAATTGCAAAACCTAAAAGCCAAATTAGTTTCAATCTTTACTAATAAGAATTTTAAAATCCTGAAGATTTCTAAGAATAAATATTTACTATCTTTAAATGATTATTATATAAATATGAATGTTAATTATGAAAAAAATAAATCTTATATATCAGAGCTTTCTTTCTATCAAGCGCCCTATTGGATTTATATTAAAGATTTAAATATTATATCCCTAAGCTCAATTCCTTTAAATGATAGTGCTTGGAATAATTATAAAGTTTTTGATTTTAGGTAAAAATATTAATGAATCAAAAAAACAATAAATTATCATCATATTTCTTTTCGTACAAAAATCTTATTGGCCTTTTAATTAGCGTTACATGTCTTTATTTTGTATACCAATCATTTGATTGGGTGAATTTTATTAAAGAATTAATTAATGTAAATTATTTTTATCTTTTATTATCAATTTTATGCTTAACAGGTTCCATTATATTAAGAGCCTTTAGGTGGAAAAAAATATTTTCTTGTTCAAGTATAAAAGTTGCAGATCTTTATAGGGCAGAAATAATTGGATTTTGGGGGAATAGTTTGTTTCCTCTTAGATTAGGAGAGGTTATAAGAATTCATTATGTTAAAGTATTAACATTAAAAAAATATAGTTTAATCTTGGGCACTATGATTTTAGAACGATTAATTGATTTAATATTAATAGGACCATTTGTTTTTATTTTTTACTATTATTTCCCAATGGATTTAATGAATGATAAAATTTATTTTTTATTATCATTGATACCACTGCTATTTATTTTATATCTGATTTTTAAATTTTTCTTTAAATCAATTAAGCAGAAATTGATAAAAAATATTGGATTAGGTTTGTTGTCTGATTTTATGAATAATAAGGTAATACTTATGATATGGTCATTTTTAATTTGGTTATTAGTATTTCTAGATGTTTATTTTGTTCAAATGGCTATGCACTTAAATTTATCAATTATACATTGCTTATTAATTATGTTTGTAGCAACTGTTATTTATGCTATTCCTTCATCACCAGGGACAATTGGAACATTTCATATAGCTATCCAGGAAGTGATGGTTAATTTTTTAAATCAGACAATTGATACTGCTATTGCTTTTGCTTTTATTTTACATGCTCATAGTTATTTATTTTTTATTATACTTGGTTCATACTATTTTTTGAAAGATTCTAAAAATATTTTATCATTTAGGGAGTAAAATGGATTTTATTGATTTAAAAACACAATATAAAAATCTTAAGAAAGAAATTGATACTGGTATTGAAAGCGTATTAAACCATGGTCAATATATTATGGGACCAGAAATATCTATTTTAGAAAAAGAATTATCTGAATTTGTAAATGTAAAACATTGTATTACATGCTCATCTGGAACAGACGCGTTATTAATGGCATTAATGGCTATAGATATTAAACCAGGCGACTATGTACTAACTACTCCATTTACATTTATAGCTACAGCAGAAGTAATTAGTCTGCTAGGAGCAATCCCTGATTTTGTAGATATTGATTCTAGGACTTTTAATATTGATATTAATCAAGTTTCAGAAAAATTGAATAGCAACTCTCGTCAATATAAAGCTATTCTACCTGTAAACCTTTTTGGATTACTTGCAGATTATGAAAATTTGAATAATTTGAAAGGTAACTATGATATAAAAATTATAGAAGATGCAGCGCAAAGCTTTGGAGCATCATTTAAAAATAAAACTTCCTGTAGTTTTGGTGATATTGCATGTACATCTTTTTTTCCAGCAAAACCATTAGGATGTTATGGAGATGGGGGAGCAATTTTTACAGATAATGATAAATATTTTGATATTTTAGAATCAATTAGAATTCATGGAAAAGGTGAGGATAAATATAATAATATTAGACTAGGGATTAATGGTCGTTTAGATACGATGCAGGCAGCTATATTGTTACCCAAATTAAGAATTCTTAATAAAGAAATTGAATTAAGAAATCAAGTTGCTAATATATATGATAATTATATTAGCGATTCATTTATAAAACATTATATTCCTTCTGGAAATACTTCTGCTTGGGCACAGTATTCAATTTTATGTAATTCAACAAAGCATAGAAAAATAATAATGGATGAATTAAGCAAGCATGATATTCCATCAGCTATATACTACTCTATTCCATTGCATCTACAGAATGTTTTTAAGCATTTAGGATTTAAGGATGGTGATTTCCCAGTATCAGAACAGATATCATCTAAAATATTAAGTTTACCTATGCATCCATACTTGAAAGCAGTTGATATTGAAAAAATATGTAGAGTTATTAATGAAATATAATTCATTGAATATACTAATAACTGGTGGAGCAGGTTTTATTGGGAGCAACTTTATTATTAGATCATTAGATTTATTTAATTGTAATATTCTTAATATTGATAAACTTACTTACTCTGGAAACCTTGAAAATCTTCATTCAATAAGAAATCATGCTAATTATCAATTTATCCAAGGAGATATAAGAGATTCCAAATTATTAAATAGAGCAATAACTAAATTTAAGCCTAATGTAGTTATTAATTTTGCAGCTGAATCGCACGTAGATCGCTCAATAGATAGTGCATCAGAATTTATAAATACTAATATTGTAGGAACAGTAAATTTATTGGATTGCTGTTTAGATTATTGGAAGAGTGGTAAAATAAATGATTTTAAATTTATTCATATTTCAACAGATGAAGTTTATGGGGCTTTAAAAGAAAAAGGAGCGTTTAGTGAACTTTCTAATTACAACCCTAGCTCTCCATATTCAGCATCAAAAGCTTCTTCTGACCATTTTGTGCATGCTTGGTATAAAACATATGGCTTGCCAACAATAATAACAAATTGTTCAAATAATTATGGTCCTTTTCAATTTCCAGAAAAATTAATTCCCTTAATGATTATCAATGCTTTAAATAATAAATCATTACCAATTTATGGGAACGGTAAGAATATACGTGATTGGATTCATGTTTACGATCATTGTGATGCAATCATCGATATTATAGAAAAGGGTAAAGTAGGGGAAAAATATAATATTGGCGGTGATTGTGAGTTGCAAAACATTCATATTGTAAATGAAATTTGTAAAATTCTTGATACATTTAAGCCTAGGGAAAACTCTGTATCATACAGCGATTTAATTAGATTTGTTAAAGATAGACCAGGGCATGATTATCGCTATGCTGTTGATTTTAATAAAATTAATAGCTCATTAGGCTGGTATCCTAAAATTGATTTTCAGTTTGGTATAAAAGAAACAGTCAAATGGTATATTGAAAACTATAGCTGGTGGAAAAATATAATAAATAATAAGTATAAGCTTGAAAGGTTAGGAAAGTCAAAATGAAGGGAATTATTTTAACTGGTGGAAAAGGAACTCGTTTATATCCAGCATCTAAAACTATAAACAAAGGATTATTACCAGTTTATGATAAGCCAATGATTTACTATCCCCTATCTACACTAATGCTTTCTGGAATTACTGAAATATTAGTTATTGCATCAAAAAGAGATGTTGAAAGATTTAAAGAATTGCTTGGAGATGGATCTCATATTGGCTTGGATATTTCATATGAGATTGAATACGAAACTAAAGGCATTGGAAATGCCTTCATCCTTGGAGAGAATTTCATAGGAGATGATGATGTTTGTTTAGTTTTAGGTGACAATATTTTCTATGGACATAAGCTACCATTAATGTTAAGAGAAAGCGTTAAAGAAGTTAAAAATAATAATAAATCAGTTATTTTTGGTTATTATGTTCAAGATCCTGAGAGATTTGGTGTGGTAGAGTTTGATGATAACCAAAATGCAATTAGTCTAGAAGAAAAGCCTATTAATCCAAAATCTAATTATGCTGTAGTTGGTTTGTATTATTATACGAATGACGTCATAAATATCGCACATTCATTGGAACCTTCAGATAGGGGAGAGCTTGAAATAACAGATATAAATAGAGTGTATTTAAATGAAAAAAAATTATCAGTACAATTATTAGGACGAGGACATGCTTGGCTTGATACTGGAACGCACCAAACATTATTAGAGGCTTCTAGTTTTATAGGTATGGTTGAATCAAGGCAAGGTTGGAAGATTTCATGTATTGAGGAAATAGCATTTAGAATGGGTTATATATCTTCTATTGAGCTTGAAACTTTATCAAAAAGTTATAATAATGAATATGGTGAATATCTTTTAAAAATTTCAAAGATAGATTTATAATATTATGGCTTTTTGTATAATCAGTAAATCTAACTATTTTCATAATCTGTCATTAGTTGAAAATAAAATTGGCAAAGCTAAAATAGCTGTTGTTTTGAAGAATAATGCTTATGGTCATGGTTTGCTAGAAATTGCACAACTTGCTTCTCAATATGGTATAGAACATGCAGTAGTTAATACTTTAAGCGAAGCTAATAAAATTCATGATTTATTTAAAACAATCCTTGTCCTTCAAGACTCATCGCCATCTAAAATTAAAAATAATATAATTATAACTATCAATTCTATTGATTCTATTAAGAAATTAAAGCCTGGAACAAAGGTCGAAATTAAAATTGATACTGGTATGAATAGAAATGGAATTATGACTGATGATTTAGAAGTTGTATTAGATATAATAAAGAAAAAAGGTTTAATTTTAAATGGAGTCTTCACACATTTTGCAAATGCTTACATTGATAATAATTCAATATATGATCAAAAACAAAAATTTGATGAATTAAGAAATATCTTATCGAAAGACAAAAGGTTTTTAAAAAATAAAATTAGATTTCATTGCTGTGCATCTTCTTCTATATTTAGAATAAATAATGATGAATATGATTTAGCTAGAGTAGGTATTATGTCGTATGGGTATGTATCTTTATCTAATAAGTTATCCAAACCTGCCTTAAAACCCGTGATGTCATTGTGGGGTGAAAAAATAACATCTAAGATAGTAAAAAAAGGTGATGCTATTGGCTATGGTGCTAAGTATGTTACTAATGAAGATATATTAAGCTCTACTTACGATATAGGATATGGAGATGGTTTTATGAGATTAGATGGAAATAAAAAAGGAACAATTGAAGATGGAAGAGAAATATTAGGAGTTGTTTCCATGAATTCCTTTAGTACAAAAGGAGATGATGATAAGGTTTGCTTATTTAACAATGCGGAAAGATTTTCAGTTTTACATGAAACTATAGTTTATGAGATTATTTCAAATATTAATCCTAATTTTAGAAGAATTATAAAATGAAAAAAATAAAAGAAATATCTTCAACAATTTTTGAAGATGTAAAGTTTTTTGAATTAGAATCATTTAATGATAATAGAGGCTCTTTTAAAGAAGTATACAATCAAGAAATAGAATCAATCCTTGGTAGTATAAATTTTATTCAAGATAATGAATCTATATCTAGTTATGGAGTATTGCGAGGATTACATTATCAAAAAAAACCTTATGAACAATCAAAATTAATTAGAGTTAGTTTAGGGGAGATTCAAGATGTTATCGTTGATATTAGAGAGGAATCTAATACTTATGGAAGATGGGAGTCTTATAATATTAGTTCCAAAAATAATAGGGTACTTTTTATTCCAAAAGGATTTGCTCATGGATTTTTAGTTTTAAGTAAAAAAGCTATTGTAACGTATAAAGTTGACAACTGTTATAATAAAGATTTTGAATCAGGGATTAACTATAATGATTGTAATTTAAAGATTAAATGGAAATTAAATGAAAAAGAAATCATTATAAATGATAAAGATACTAGTTATCCCAAATTTAATAAATAATGGAAATTATTAATCAAGAATTAACAAAGTTTTCTACAATTAGAACACAATCTTTTGCCGAGTATTATTGTAAACCAAAATCTATTTCTGATTTAGAGAAAGCTGTTTCTTTTAGTAAAATTAATAATCTACCTATAGTTGTGTTAGGTAATGGTTCAAATATTTTATTTTCAAAATCCTCCTATAATGATGTTCTTTTTTTGAAATTAACAGATAACTGGAATAGTTTTATAATAAATAATGACTGTACAGAAGTAAAAATAGGTGCATCATATTCACTTAAGCTTGCAGGAAGGGAGCTTATTAAAATTGGGTGTAGTGATTATATTTTTTTTAATTTAATTCCTGCATGTATAGGAGGTGCAGTTACGCAAAATGCTGGAATAGGACCTGGTGAAGAGATAAAAGATGTATGTGTTAGAATTAATTGTTTTGATATTCTTAAAGGAATTATTGTCAATTTAGAAAATGAAGAATGTTTATTTGAGTATCGTAATTCTATTATTAAAAAGAAACCTAATAGATATATTGTTTTATCTGCAACCTTTAGTATTATAAATAAAGTAAAAGATATAAAAAATTTAGAGGCTGAAACAAAAGCTAGAATATCTGAGAAAATTAGTAGAGAACCATCAGGATATAGTTTTGGTTCCACATTTATGAATTCTTCTATACCAGCATGGAAATGTATTAAAAATATTCGATCTCAACTCAATCCAAATTACGGAGCTTTTTTTTCTGAAAAACATAATAATTGGATTATTAATAAAAATGCCTCTGGAGAAGATATTATTGATTTAATTAAAGATACTCAAAAACTTGTTAAAGAAGAATTAAATATTGATTTAATCAATGAAGTAAGGATTATATAATGATAGATTTTCATAATCATATACTCCCTGGAGCTGACGATGGTTCCAAATCAATGGATATGACATTAAATATGCTTAAAACAGCTCAAAATCAGGGCATTACAACTATTGTAAATACAATTCATTTTCAACACCCTAAAATGGAAGATAAAAATACAGATTATAAATATGTAAAAAAAATAAGAGATATAGTTCTAGAAGAAGCTGATAATCAGAATATTAAAATTAATATAAAACTTGCCGCCGAAGTTTACTATCTCCCAAACTTATGTGAATTAATTAGTAACCCCCTGCTTACTATTAATAATTATATGCTTGTAGAATTCCCGATGGTTATCGTTCCAGAAAATTATTTAGATACATTTTTTAATCTACAATTAAAAGGAATTACTCCAATTCTTGCTCACCCTGAACGATATAGATGTTTTCAAGAAAATATTGATAATCTTCAAAAATGTATTGATATGGGAGTAATTCTTCAAATAGATGCTGGAAGTATAATAGGTCATTTTGGTAAACATACAAAGAATATAGCTTATAAAATGCTATCTAAGGGATATTGTCATATTATAGGTTCAGATTCTCATAATGATACTAAACGAAATTTTTGCTTAAAAGAAGCTTATGATTTGATTGAATCTTATAATAATAAAATTGTAAGCCAATTAAAGAAAAATTCTAAACTTTTAATAGAAGGAAAAGGAGCGTTGACTCAAATAAAGGTTGATTTGGATTCAGGTTTTTTAATATTTAAAGGATTGATATGAAATTACTTAAAGTAAAACTTTATCTTTGTATTTATGATTATTATATAGAAATTTAGCGCAATCTAATAATGGGGATGGTAAACTTGTATATAAAACCAAAAATAATAGCTGAAATTGGATGTAATCATAAGGGTAGTATGGATATTGCGTTCGAACTTCTTGATTTAGCAAAACAATGTGGAGCTGATGTTGCTAAATTCCAAAAGAGAAATTCAAAAGAACTTTTAAGTGATAAGCAATATAATTCTCCGCACCCTAACCCTGAAAATTCTTATGGTTCAACATATGGTGAACATAGAGAATTTTTAGAATTTAATTTAGATCAGAATATTCAACTTATGAATTATTGTAACAAAATTGGGATTGAATACTCAACATCTGTTTGGGATGTAACATCTGCTAAAGAAATTGTATCGATTAATCCTAAAATGATAAAGGTTCCTTCGGCATGCAATAATCATTTTGAGATGCTCAAGGTATTAAGGGATGAATATCATGGCGATATTCATATTTCACTAGGAATGACAACTGAAGATGAGGTTAGTCAAATTATCAACTTTTTTGATAAAGATGATATCTTGAAAAATAGAGTTATCATTTATGCATGCACATCAGGATATCCAGTTCCATTTGATCAGTTATGTCTTTTAGAGATAAAAAAACTTATTAATAATTTTGGAGATAAAGTTAAATCAGTAGGTTTTTCTGGACATCACTTAGGCATTTCAGTAGATATTGCAGCCTATACTTTAGGTGCAAAATGGATTGAGCGTCATTTTACAAAAGAAAGAACCTGGAAAGGGACGGATCATGCTGCTTCTTTAGAGCCTGCAGGATTATCAAAATTAATTCGTGATTTAAATGCTACTCATAATTCATTGAAATATAAAGAAAAAGATATTCTAGAAATAGAAAAGCCTCAAAGAGAAAAATTGAAGTGGCAAAAATAAAATTATTCATATTATTTATATTTTTTTCGATTTCTCAATCTTTTGGGTATGATTTTAATAGCATCCCTACAGGTGAAGAATATATTATTGGTGAGGATGGAATTAAGAGAATTTATATTAATGTCTGGGGGCATGTAAAAAATCCAGGCCCTTACTTAGTTTATAAAGATGTAGATCTCATAACTCTTTTATCAATAGCAGGAGGGCCATTAGATGGGGCGAACCTTTCAAAAATAAGATTGATAAATCAAAACAATAACGTTAATAAAATTATAGATATTAATGAATTTGAGAAGCACATTGATAATAATTTCCATCCGTATGATACTATAATTATAAAACCTACTTTGACATATTATGTAACAAAGAATTCTAGTATTATTAATACTATCTTATCAATTATAACTTTAGGAATTACTCTAGATAATCTTTGATTTAACTTTAATATATGAACGAACTTGAAACAAATTTTAATATAAAAGAATTACTGTTCTTTATAAGGAGGAATATCAAAATAATGATGGCTGTTTTCAGCCTAATAATGATATTTGGCTGCGCCTATATTCTTAAGAAAAAACCAATTTATAATGCGTCCGGAACTATTTTAATTGAAAGTAGTAACAATAAATCAGATGTTTTCAATTTTAGTCATGAAAATAAAATTATTGAAGATAAAATTGAAATTTTAAAATCCAGCACTATTAGTAAAAGAGCAATTAAGGACTTAATTTCTATTTCAAAAAATGAGAAATTATATGCATTGGGAAATAAAGTATATAAGCCGGAAGGCTTTTATAGAAAAGCATTTGAATATTTATCAACTTTGGGAGGAGTTTTAGATTCAAAAGAAGAGGATATTAGTCTAAATTATAATTCAGAATCAACAATTCTATATTTAGCAAAAAAATTAAGACAGTCAATTAAAATTGAAAATATTCGTAAAACAAATATATTAAATATATCTGTAAATAGCCTATCTCCTACAGAGGCAGCTTTAATAGTAAACACTTTTATTGATGCCTATATTGATCAAGAAAAAAAATGGGCGAACCAAGAAATTAATCAATCAATCACTTTTTTAGAATCTCAAATTGAAAAGAAAGAATTAGAGTTAGAGGAAATTGAGAATCAAATTAAGACTTTTCAAATATCTAATGAAATCTACAATATTGGAGAAACATCTAAATTATTATTAGAGCAATTTTTAGACATTGAGTCGAAACTTATACAGGAGAAAATTAACTATGAAGATGCTGTTAATCTAAAGAATAGCTATTTGCAAGAAGAGAGTGCTAAAAATGAAGTTTCAAGCACTAGAAAACTTGAATTAAAAGAATTGAAAAGGGAAGTGAATGCAAATCAAAAAATAATATCTGAGAGAATTTTGAATATTAAAGAAGAATTATTAATTAAACAAAATGCTTTAAACCATTTACCAGAAGAAACTATTGAACTTATGCGCTTAGAGAGGATAAAAAATATTTCAGAACAAACTTTTAGATTAATGATGCAAAAGCTAGATGAGTCTAAGATAATGTTTGAATCTCAAACTGGCGATGCTAAAGTTGTTGATTATGCCTATCCAAATATTAATAGAGTATCACCAAAAGTGCGAAAAGAAATGATGCTATGTATTATGCTTGGATTGATAGCTGCTTTTTCAATCGCACTTTTTATTGAGCAATTTAACACATCTATTAAATCATTGGAAGATCTTGAAAAGTATGGACTGAATGTTTTAGCTATTATTCCCTCAATTAAAAATAGAAAGAAGCATAAGAAGATAAGAAAAACTTTAAAAGAAGAAAATAAAATTGAGAGGCATCTGATTACTCTTGAGGACCCAAAATCACCTATATCAGAAGCTTATAGAACCCTTCGAACTAGTATAATGTATTCAGATGCAAATACAAATAAAACGATTTTAGTTTCTAGTCCTGGACCAGGAGAAGGAAAAACAACGACAGTAGCTAATTTAGCTCTTACATATGCTAATTTAGGTAAAAAAACATTACTTATAGATACAGATTTAAGAAAACCAGTTATAAATAAGGTATTTTCTGTAGAAAAAAATCCTGGATTAACTAATTATTTAATAAATGATGAAAAATTTGAAGTAGTTATAAAAGAAACAGATATTGAAAATTTACATATAATTCCATCAGGTATAGTTCCTCCTAATCCATCTGAATTATTAGATTCTGATAGTATGAAAACCATGATAGATAATTTGAAAGAGCAATATGATATTATCCTTTTTGATACTCCTCCAATTGTTGCGGTTACAGATGCTCTTATTTTATCAAAACACATTGATAAATTCATTTTGGTCTGTAGACCTGGCGTTACCCAAAAAGGGGCTTTAGAAAGAGTTCTTAAAAATCTAGATCAAGTAAATTCTAAAATCAATGGATGCGTTTTTAATGCTATTGGTGATTTAGATTCTTATGGAAGCGCTTATTATTATAATTATTATCAATATTATTATAACTCAGATAACTAACTCATGAATCATAAAATATGTGTAATAGGATTAGGATATGTAGGACTCCCCTTAGCTGTTGAGTTTAGTAAATATTATCCAACCATTGGATTTGATATTGATGAAATTAGAATAGCTAATTTAAAAAACAATAATGATAAAACAGGAGAAGTAGATAAAAATCAGCTAGTTTCTACAAATCTTTGTTATACATCTTCTATTAAAGATATAAGTAATTATAATACCTATATAGTTACAGTCCCAACCCCTATAGATGGCTCAAAAAGACCTAATCTTAAAGCATTGCAGAACTCATCGAAAACGATTGGGAAGGTTATAAAAAAGAATGATATTATAATATTTGAATCTACTGTCTACCCCGGTTGCACAAGGGAAGATTGTATTCCTATCATAGAAAAAGAATCAGGATTAAAATTAAATCAAGATTTTTATTGTGGATACAGTCCAGAAAGAATTAATCCAGGTGATAAAAAAAATACTTTAACTAAAATCACAAAGATTGTAAGCGGATCTAATGATTTTTCATTAGAGTTAATTGATAATCTTTATTCTAAAATATTAACAGATGCAGAAACTTATCCAGTTTCATCCATAGAAGTTGCTGAAGCGGCAAAAGTAATAGAAAATACACAGCGAGATTTAAATATAGCATTTGTAAATGAGCTTGCTGTTATTTTTGAAAAGTTAAATCTTAATACAAATGAAGTAATTGATGCAGCTTCGACAAAATGGAATTTTATACCATACAGGCCAGGACTGGTAGGTGGACATTGTATAGGGGTTGATCCTTACTATTTAACATATAAATCTAATATTTCTGGCTATACTCCTGAAATTATTTCAGCTGGAAGGAGATTGAATGATAGCATGGGGCGTTATATTGCTCAAAGAGTTTTGAAAAGAATGATTTCGAAATCTATTATAGTAGAAGAATCTAAAGTTTTAATATTAGGATTCACTTTTAAAGAAAATTGTCCAGATATACGTAACACCAAAGTAGTAGATGTTATTTCTGAATTAAAGGAATATAAAGTAGAAGTTGATGTTTATGACCCATGGGTAACAGATGATGAATCTATAGAAGAATATAAAATAAAAATGAAAGATGACTATTATAAAAGTAAATATGATGCAATAATTTTAGCTGTTTCTCATAATGAATTTTTAAAAATAGACTTTGATTCTATTACTCATAAAAAAACAATCATCTTCGACATAAAATCTTTTCTCCCTAAATTAAAGGGATTAGAGGTTTCTCAATTATAAAAAGCTTCATGAATAAAAATAAAAAAATATGTGTTATTGGTGCTGGATACTGGGGTGCCAATCATATTAGAACATTAAATGAGCTAAAATCTTTAGGTGGAGTGGTTGATTATTCTAAATCTATTGAATTGAAAATTAAAGATGAATACCCTAAAGTTGATTTTTTTAGAAATTTAGAAAATTCATTTAATAAAAACTATGATGGATATATAGTTGCTACTCCCCCCTCAACTCATCTTGAAGTAGCAAGCGCTATAATCAAGAAGGGTTATCCAATATTAATTGAAAAGCCGATGGCATTAAATTCAAATGATGCAAAGAAAATAGTTACTTTAGCAAATGAATATAATGTAAATGCTATGGTTGGTCATTTATTATTGTTTCATCCTGCTATTATTAAAATTAAAGAATTAATTGATATAGGTAAAATTGGAAAGCTCCAATATATATATAGCAATAGATTAAATCTTGGAAAAATTCGAACAGAAGAGAATGTTTTTTGGAGTTTTGCTCCTCATGATATTGCTATTTTACAATATTTTATTAATTCTTATCCTATAGATATATCATGTTCTGGTGCTGCATATGTTCAACAAGAAATTCATGATACAACAATTACTACATTGTCATATGAAAATAATATTAAAGCCCATATATATCTAAGTTGGCTTCACCCTTTTAAGGAACATCGTCTAGTCATTATTGGATCTGATGGTATGTTGAGTTTTGAAGATTCTAGTATTAATAAAGATATAGTATTTTATGATAAAAAATTTATTTTAAATGGCCAAATCCCTGAGAAAAAAGATGGCATTACAGAAAAAATTCCTTATGTGAAGACAGAGCCTTTAAAAGAAGAACTAAAATATTTTATTGATAATTTAAATATAAATAAAATCAAGAAGTCAGATGTTGAAAATGGCTATGAGATAATTAAGATATTAGAATTAGCATCTAAAATACTAAATGAACAATGAAGAAAAATAATTTTTTTATACATGAATCAAGCTATATTGATAATAATGTCAAAATAGGAGATGACTCTAAAATTTGGCATTTTTCGCACATCCAATCTAATTCAGAAATTGGAAATAATTGTTCTATTGGACAAAATGTTAATATCGGGAGCAATGTTAAGATTGGTAGTAATGTGAAGATTCAAAATAATGTTTCTGTTTATGAAGGTGTGACATTGGAAGATTATGTCTTTTGCGGACCTTCAATGGTATTTACAAATATAAAACTTCCACGTTCTGAATTTCCTCAAAGAGGAAGTGAATTTTATTTAAAAACACTAGTTAAAAAATCAGCCTCCATTGGTGCTAACGCTACAATTATTTGTGGTATTACTATAGGGGAATATGCACTAATTGGTTCTGGTTCAGTTATCACAAAAGATATCCCTGATTTTAGTTTAGTAATTGGGAATCCAGGTAAAATCATAGGATGGGTAAATAAAAAAGGCGATAAATTAGAGTTTGATAAAAATGGAATAAGTCAGTGTCAAGAATATCAATTAAAAGATAATAAAGTTTCTTTAATTTAATTTTTTATCTATAAAATATTGAAAATAAAAATGGATACTATTTTATATTGGAATATAATAAAGACATCCCCTTAGATATATCAAGCATATTTAAAGTAGGTATAGAAAGTTGGTATAAAACATTTGATTGGCCTATTAAATGGAATCATTTTTTAAAGCTAGAAAATGATATAAAGGATATCCTAAACAAACATATAAAAGAAAACCCTCATTTTAGTGACCTAATAATAATTAATTATAAAATATTTGTCGAGTACTCAAGTTTAATTTATAGCTTAAAAATTATTGATGAATTTGGTAGTAATGCATTAATATCAAAAGATAACGTATACATGCAATCTTTAGCTGAAAATCAAATTCCAAATTCGCCTATAATAAGCTTCCCAAATTTAGATTTTAATCCTAATAAAGGATTTAAACCCTATTTGAGAAGATTTAAGAATAATATAATAGATAATAATTTTTCACTTCCAAGGCTTGGTAAAGATAAAATATTCATATTAATGGAATCAAGATCAATCAATACTCTTAATCATATTAAATCAAAATATAATGGACGAATTTGCTCATTGAGTTTCTTTGATTTTTATAATTCTAGATTAAAATCAAATAAGAAAAATCATAAAGCAATTAATTGTTTAGTTAAATCAATTTTAGATGATTTAATCAATGTCTCTAATAATTTTGGAGTTGAATTAAATTTGATTCAAAAAAAATATTTACTTAACCATACTCTTGATCTATTTACTAGATCAAACGATGCATTAATCAATGTGATAGATGGATTAGGAGATAGGAAAATAAATTTATATTTAGGTTGTAATAATAATTATTATTCAAGAATTTTATCTGTGGCTATTAGAAAACTGGGAGGTAAAATACATGGATTTAAACATGGAGAGCCAATTAATTATCTGAATGATTTAACTAGCTGGTTAGATTTATCTCTATGTGATTATTGGTATGAATATAATGAGAAAAGTATCAAAATTATGAATGATATTACTCAGTCTTTTCCACCTCCAAATAATAATAAATTTGAAATAAGAAGTATGAAAAAATCTTGTTTTGATAATTTTTTCCAATCAAACTTAGTTGAAAATGATATAGATTCTCAGACTATAATACTTATAGGTAATCGTTATAGAAATAATTCATTCTCATCTGCTACTGCAGTATTTCCAACGCTCCAATTTTATATTGAATTAACTATTATAAAAAAACTTCAAAAAAAAGGTTTTAAAGTAATTTATAAGATTCATCCAGGTAATACATTTGAGACTAGAAAGTTTTTTAATCTAATCAAACAAAGCCGAAATAAAATATATGATAGCTTTGATATTGATTATTCTTTTTTTAAGGATACATTAAGTTATTCTAATTCATATGCTTTTTATTATACAGGGACTACAACTTTTGGCGAGGCATTGATATCAGGGAAAAGCATCTATCTTTTTGATTATAGGATTAAAAATTTTCCAAATACTATAGATACTTATATCAAAAATAGATGTGTATATCAAAAAATCAATTATGAAATATAAAATTAAACTTAGTAAAAGGTTTGCTTGTCATACGAATAGCTCAAGTAGTTTCTATTTTAGAGGTCATTTTTTTATTAATGATGATTTATATGAAGGTAGTAAAGCTATTAGCTATCTTCAAAATAACTTGAATTCCATTCCTGAAAATGGCTCTTTTCTAGCGATTGTTATAATTGATGATAATCTTAAAATAATATCAGATAAATCAGGAAGTATGATTGCATATTATTATTTAGATGATGACTACTTTATAGTATCAGATAAAGTTAAAAATATTTTAAAGATCTACCATAATTATAAATTTATAGATAATAATTTAGATGAATTTAAAGTAGCTGGTTTTGTTACTGAGAATGATACCTTAATAGATAGGATTAGATCGGTTGGTACTGGACAAATTTTAACATATAATAAAAAAAATAATTTATTAGAATTAAAAAATTATTTTGAATATATCCCAAATCAATTTGATGAATCTAATATTAATAAATTAATATCCAGTCATAATTCTATAGTAGATAGAGTTTTTTATAGATTAAAAAAATATTGTAGTAATAAACAAATAATTGTACCTCTAAGTGGAGGCTTAGATTCTAGACTAATAGTACATGAGTTAAAAAGGAATGGCTTCTCCAATGTAATTTGTTTTTCGTATGGTAAAAATAATAATAAAGAATCTTTAATCAGTAAAAAAATTGCTGATAAATTAGGATTCAAATGGTTTTTTGTAGAATATTCTAATAAGATTTGGAATGAAGTGTTTAAAACTTCTGATTTTAAAAACTATTTTTTTAGTGCAGATAATTTTCAGGCATTACCTCATATCCAAGATTTCCCAGCTGTTAATTATTTAATCAAAAATAATATAATTGATAATAATGCTATTTTTATTCCAGGCCATACAGGAGATTTTATTGCGGGAGGGCATATACTTCCAATCTTTGAAAATAAACATATAAACGAAGATCAATTAGTTGATTTAATTATTCAAAAACATTTTAGAGTTAACCAATTTAAGAGCATACCTATTAAATCACAAGAACACATTAAAAGCAAGATATATAGCTCAATAAAAAAAATGTATGATAGGAAAATTAATCCAGCCTTTATATATGATTGGTATGATTGGAAAGAAAGACAGCAGAAGCATGTTTTACATTCTTTAAGAGTATATGATTATTTTAATTATGACTGGTATTTACCATTATGGGATAGTGAATTAATTCATTTTTGGAGAGAAATTCCATTAGATAAAAAAATAAATAAAAAGTTATATAAAGAATATCTTGAAAGTATAGATAATTATGATATTTTTTCTAATACAAAGCAATTTTATAAAAAAAATAAATTCAGATTATATCTAGAAAAATTTCATATAATAAGAATTATTATTACGATGAGACGTAAATTAATTAGCATAAAGAATAAAATTAAAAAATATTTATTAGATTATTATCTACATCCATTACAATGGTATGGAATGTTTAGCTATCATAAAGTTTTAAGTATATATATGTTTCAAAATATATATTCTATTTTGGCTGAATATTATATAAGTACAATTAAAGAGAATTGTGATTAATATTTTATTTATTGAATCTGGTATTTCAGGTGGAGGCTCATTTGAGAGTCTATATCAATATTTGAGATTTATCAATCGTAGTAAAATCAATCCCTATATTGCATGTTTTAATAAAACAAAATATAATAAGCTTTGGAATGATTTAGATATTCCTATCTATTCCATTAAAGATAGAATTTATTCAAAAGACTTAAATAATTATTTTATATTAAAAATTCATTCATTGATTTATAGAATTAAATGGCTTCCCTTTAAGTTTATCCTAAGAATTATTCATTATTCAACAATTAGAATGATAAGAGAGATAATTATTGATAATAAAATTGAAATCATATATTTAAATAATCAGATACTAAGAGATTTAGTTTATCTTATTGCAGCGGAATCTCTAGATGTAAAAATCATTAGTCATCAAAGATCTACTAGAGGATCTGGATTTAATGAAAAAATGGCAATATTTGCAAATAATAATGTTGATATATTTATTGCAAATTCGAATGCTTGTCAAAAATATTGGATAAAAAATGGAATTGAAAAAGATATAAAAGTAGCCTATAATTTTATTGATGAGAAAGATTTTATATATCAAGATAGCAAATTAGAGTCAGATGTAGTTAATATTGGAGTTTTAGCAAATTTCACAGAAGCAAAAGGGCATGAGTTTTTAATTAATTCATTTGAAAAATTAATCAAGGATAATAAGAATTATAAATTAATATTAGCAGGAGACGGACCAGAGAAAGAAAAAATACAATTTATAGTTAAAGAAAAGTCATTGCAAAATTTTGTTCAATTTAAAGGATATATTGAAAATAAAGTTGATTTTTTATCAAAGATTGATATAACTGTAGTTCCATCAAAAAATGAATCTTTCGGAAGAGTTATTTTAGAATCCATGTGTTCTGGTATACCTGTAATAGCAACAGATATTGGTGGAATTCCTGAAATTATTAGTAATAATATAAATGGAATATTAGTAGAGTATGGAAATCATGAGGAGTTGGTTAGCGCTATAATCCGCATGAGAGATAATAATTTTAAAAGAGAAATTATAGTCAATTCTAAGAAATCTATAGAAGAAAAATTTTCAAAAGATAAGTATTTGAATAATATGAATTTAGTTTATGATGAGCTACTTAAATAAAATAACTAATAAATTTAATAACAAAAGTTTTAATGATGTTATTGCAATGGTGGGTACCCAAATTTTAATTAATCCCATTCAAATGATAAAAAGTTTTATTGTTGTAAAATATATTAATCCAGAAATATATGGTATTCTTAAATCTGCTGAGTTAATAAAAATGCTAAATAAGTTTGGAAGTTTAGGTTTTAAGCCAACAATTATTAGGAATGCTCTTACAGCAAAATCTATAGGGGATGATGTAGAAGTTATAAAAATTAAAAATAATGGATATTCTGGAGAACTTTTACTTAGTTTTCTTCTTTTTATAGTTGGAATCCTTAGTTCATTATTTTTTAAAGATAATACTATATCTATAATTATTATTTTGTCATCAATTGGATTGTTTACAGCTAAACTATTTGGTATTATTCAAACAGAATTACAGTTAAATAAAAGTTTCTCTAAACTAAGTCAATTAATATTATTTCAAGGATTTTTCAATTCAATTTTTGTTATTTGTTTAGTCCCTTTTATTAATATTTATGCAGTTTTAATTGTTCCTATAGTCTCTTCTTTAATTATTATTATTTATGCATATAATATGATTGGAAGATTTTTTTCTTTTAAAATTAATTGGATTGATTTAAAAGAAATATTAAAAGTTGGTTTTCCATTAACATTTGGAACTTTAGCATTTGGTTTTTTTAGATATACTGAAAGAATCCTTATTGTTAGTTATTTAGGGTTGGTTGCTACGGGTTTATTTGGTTTTGCAGATATGGTTATTAGTATTTTTATCACCATATTTCTTGGCTCTGTATTAAAGGTAAGAGGTTTAGAAATATATAATTTACTTGCTAAATCGAATTATGTAGAGGCTCATAAAATAGTTATTAAAGAAACCTCTATATTAATTTTAATTTCATTTGGATTTATTGCCTTATTACCATTTATATTAAATTTTATTGTATTAAATTTTTTGCCAAAATGGGAAGATGCAATTAATATAACTATTTTATTTAGTTTTATCATTCCTATTAAGCTAATTAGTTCATATATAGCTTTTGTAATTAAATCACCAACAATCAATAAGTTAAATTTTGAACCAATTATTCAATTGATAGGTGGAATACTTCTCATAGTTAGTTGTCTAATTTTAAATATGTACAATCTTTTGAATCTTAAAAATTTTATTATAGTTGATATTGCTGCCTATGGATTTGTTCATTTTTCTTATTTAATATATTATTATAAAACTTTTTACTTTAGATTCATTAGGAATTGATTCTTTGATAGAAAAAAAACATAATCATTTATATTTTAATACACAAATCAAGGTATGCATTACTTTGATTTTAATGTTTGCATTAAGGACAAATTTTTGGATTAGTGAATTATTGTTTAGTCTGGGAATTCCTTATTTAAGATTTCAGAAGCTATGGTTTTTATTTATACCAGCAACTCTTATTTTGATTAAGAGATATTATAATCATAAAATTCAAATAAATAATTTATTTATTACTTCCTTTTTTTTATTTACACATTATTTTATGGAGACTTTTTTATATGGGATAAATTACAATCCCGGGCATAATATTGATTTATTTCATAGATGGCTATATATATATATAATTTATATTGTATTAATTAATTTAGAACCTCAATATCTATCATTTACAATAAAGAGATCTATTACCTTATTAATAATTAATTTATCAATTATATATGCTGATTTACTTGGTTTCGTTAATGTTGCACAAGTAGCTTATGGTTATGATGTATTCTCAGGAAGACTAAATTCTACACAAAATTTAAATATTATAGCAGATATGTCTGTATTTGGAATAGTATTAGTTTACTGGCTTAGATATATAAAAGAACCATATAAATTATTTATTTTGAAAAATAATCATATTTATTTACTATTCTTATTTTTACCTATAATATTTCTTAATGCTTCACGAGGCTCTTTGATATTACTATTTTCAAGTATTTTTATTTATTCAATAAATAAATGGTTTAAAGTGAGTATGATTAGTAAAATAATTTTCTTTTCTATAATCATTTCTTTATTTCTTTTACAAAATAGTATTACAAATTATTTACTTGAACAGTCTTTTGTTTTTGAAAGATTATATTCAACTCCTATGTCAGTAGAGAGTAGCAGTCAAGGTAGAATTTTTCAAATTGTTGCTTCTTGGAATAATTTTTTAACTAGTCCTATTATTGGTGTAGGATATAATAATGCGGCATCAGGTCATTTTTTCAACATTAGTCGTTCAAATTTTCAATATACTCAAATATTAGCAAGTGGAGGAGTAATATTATTTATTATTTATTTCTATATGATTTATAAGTTTTTTGCTAAATCGTATAATTTGATTTCAAGTAGTCTTATAGTTAGGGTAATACTAATTTTTATTTTAATTTTATTTATTTTTAGAAGACCAGAATTTTATTTTGCTATTTTTGGATACATAGTTTATATACAAAACCTGAGCTTAAATGAAAAATATAATAATTCAAGATAACAATCTTCCATATATACTAAATAATATTAGTTATTCTACAGGAGGAGCTTCAGTCCAAACACGAAATTGGATGTATGGATTTGAAAAATTAGGATATAAAATAATTATAATATCTTCAGCTAAGGTCAAAAATAGAACTAATTATACTATTATAGATACTAGTAATAAATTTTCATTTAAAGGGTTTATTTTTCTATCAAACATCTATTGCAACTATAAAATTTTAAGAAAATATAAACCAGCCTTTATTTATATAAGTGAACCTCAATGGTCGAACATTTATATAGGAGTTATTTCAAAATTATTAAATATTAAAATTATTCAGAGAATTTCTAATGATAATATTGCCGATGATAGAATCAAATTAAAGTTTAGTATTGGTAAACAGAAAAAAAATAAGTTTTCAAGAACAAAATATATTTTATATAAAATATATTTATTAACAATAAAAATGATTTTATGTCAAAATGAATATCAGTTAAAGCTATTCAGGGAAAAATATCCTAATAAAAATTTGATGAAAATTTACAATCCATTCTTAATAAACGACGCAATTATTTCAACTAAAGATAGATTTTATGTCGCTTGGTTAGGTATATTCCAAAAACAAAAAAATTTAGAGGGGCTTTTTGATATAGCGAAAAAGTTACCTAATATAAAATTTAAAGTAGCAGGTGATGAGAGTCTTTCTATAGATGATAAAACAAAATATGCAATAAAGCAATTAAGAAAACTTGAAAATGTAGAATTTGTAGGTCTGGTAAATAGAAATAAGGTGTTAGATTTTTTAAGTCAAGCTTTATGCTTATTGAATACTTCTCATCATGAAGGTTTCTCAAATACGTTTCTTGAATCTATTTCTGTTGGAACACCAATAGTAACTAGACAGAAAACTGACCCAGATGGAATTATTAATAAATATAATTTAGGAAATGTGAGTAAAACTCATTTAGGTTTATGTGAAAGTATACAAAAAAGTATCAATAATAAACCTGATATTAAGTTAATGAGAAAGTATTTGCTTGAACATCATGAACCAATCACTTTATCAAGAAAAGTTATTGATTTTATTGAAAATGGTAATAATTAATGAAAGATAAAATTTTAGTTACTGGAGCTGCAGGGTTTATTGGATTTCATTTAGCAGAATCTTTACTTAAAGATAATTTTAATGTCTGTGGAATTGATAATATTAATGATTATTATGATGTGAAGCTGAAAAATGATAGAATTGATATCCTTAAAAAATATTCTAATTTTAATTTTAATCAAGTTGATATATCTAACTTTGAATCTACATCTAATATTTTTAAAAATTTTCAGCCAGATAAAGTAGTTAATTTAGCAGCTCAAGCAGGAGTAAGATATAGCATTGATCATCCATTTGCTTATTTGAATTCTAATATAGTTGGATTCCTTAATATTATAGAATTATGCAAAACACAAAATATTAAAGGATTAATTTATGCTTCAAGCTCATCTGTTTATGGTGGTAATAAAGAAATCCCATTTTCTGTATCCGATAGAGTAAATAAACCATTATCATTATATGCAGCTTCTAAAAGATCTAATGAGCTTATTGCTTATTCATATTCAAATTTGTTCAATTTGCATACAACAGGATTAAGATTTTTTACTGTATACGGTCCATGGGGTAGGCCAGATATGGCAATGTATAAATTTGCTAACAAAATTTGTTCAGGTGAATCTATTGATGTGTATAATAATGGAGATATGAAAAGAGACTTTACCTATATTGATGATATTGTTAGTGGTATAAAATCATCAATTGATAAAAACTATCAATGTGAGGTTTTTAATTTAGGAAATAATAAGAGTGAAAATCTTATGGATATTGTTAAGTATATAGAACAGTATTTAGATAAAAAAGCAGATATAAATTTTCTTCCTATGCAACCAGGAGATGTGAAAGAATCTTGGGCTGAAATTAAAAAATCAATGAAAATGTTAAATTACAAGCCAAAGACAGATGTGGATGTAGGTATAGAGAAATTTATTGATTGGTATAAGAAGTATAATATTAAGTAATTAAGTTAATTATAATGAAAATTTTATTTACTATAGACTCTCTAATATCTGGAGGCAAGCAACGTCGTTTTGTAGAACTACTTAAAAAGATAAACTTATTTGAAGATATAGATTGTATGGTAATATGTTTTGATAGAGATGTCCACTATAAAGAAATATTTGATTTAGATGTAGAGATTAAATTTTTAATAAGAAAGAATAAGAATTTCTTTTCATCTTTAAATAAGTTTTATAAAATCGCAAAAGCATATGCACCTGATATAATTCATTCTTGGGATACTTTTTCTACTTTACATGCAATCCCTATTTCTGTGTTTAGTCCAATCAAATTAATTACAAGTAAAATTTCTGATACCCCCAATAATTATAATAAGTTTTCGAAGGATGGGTTTTATTCAGAGATATGTTTTAAATTCTCTGATTTGGTATTATCTAATTCGTATGCTGGACTTAATGCATACAATGTTTCAAGGCATAAAAGCGAAGTAATACATAATGGATTTAATTTTGATAGATTAAATGGAATAAAGCCTTATAGTTTTATTAAAAATTCATTAAATCTTCATGAAGAATCTATTATTATAACAATGGTAGCAAGATTTAGTGCAGATAAAGATTATGAGGTTTTTCTTGAAGCTGCAAATAAAAATAAAAATGAAAATATTATTTTTCTATGTGTTGGAGATGGTATATTGAAGGAAGATTTAGAAAAAAAATATAAAAATAAGTCAATATTATTTTTAGGAGATAGGGATGACGTAGAATCCTTAATAAACATCTCAGATATAGGAGTTTTAATGACTAAAGGAGAAGGGATTTCAAATGCTATTATGGAATTTATGGCATTTAAAAAACCTATTATAGCATCAAATGTTGGGGGAAATAGTGAACTTATAGAAAATAAAGTTTCAGGTATACTAATTGATTCTAATGATGCAACTTCATTAATGCACGCAATAAAATATTTATTAGATAATCCTATTCATGCCAAAGAAATTGGTATTAATGCATATAATCAGATAAAAACTAAATTTTCAATAGATAAGATGGTTAATGAATTTTATAAAAAATATAAAAGAATAATAGAGAGGTAATATGAAAGTACTAATTCTTGCAGGTGGGTTTGGAACAAGATTAAGCGAAGAGACTCAAAGCATCCCTAAACCTATGGTTCCTATAGGGAATAAACCTATACTATGGCATATTATGAAAATTTACTCTCATTTTGGGTTTAATGATTTTGTTATTCTTCTAGGATATAAAGGCTATATCATTAAAGAATACTTCTCTAATTATTATTTACATCAAAGTGATGTCACGATTGATTTAAAAAACAATTCTACTGAAATTCTAAATAATACATCTGAACCATGGAAGGTTACTTTAATTGATACTGGATTAAATACTATGACTGGAGGTAGAATTAAGAGAGCTCAAAATTATATTAATAATCAAAGGTTTATGTTGACTTATGGTGATGGTGTTGGAGATATAAATATTAATTCATTAATTAAAACTCATGAAGCTCATGGAAAATCTATTACGATGACTGCAGTTCAGCCTGAAGGAAGGTTTGGAGCTTTAGAAATTAATAATTCTCTTCAAATAACTTCTTTTAGAGAAAAGCCAAAGAGTGATAGTAATTGGATTAATGGTGGTTTCTTTGTTTGTGAAACTAAAATATTTGATTATCTAGGTGGAGATGAGATGATTTTTGAGAGGCAGCCCCTTGAAAATCTTGCTAATGATGGAGAGTTATTCTCGTATAAACATAATGGATTTTGGAAACCAATGGATACATTAAGAGATTGCAATACTCTAAATCAATTATGGAACAATAATAAATCAAAATGGAAGGTTTGGGAGAAATGATAACATGCTCATAAATGAGTCTCTATGGATTAAAGATATAATAAATAAATTAAATCTTCCAAGAGGAGCAAAAATTTTAAATATTGGCTCTCAAGATTCTGGATATCTAATAAACCAATCTCATATTAAGAATAATGTTTTAAATCCTTGTTCAGATAAAGGATATGATATTATCAATCTTGATATTAAAGAAGGAGATTTGATTGATATAGTAGGAGATATTACTAAAGAAGAAATACAGGAAAAGCTATCTAAATACAATTTTCAATTAGTTTTTTTATCTAATATATTGGAGCATGTTACTAATATTAAAGCAATATGCGATGCAGTTAATGAAATTCTTCCAAAAAAATCATATATAATTTTTACTGGACCATATAAATACCCTAAGCATTTAGATCCAATTGATAATATGTTTAGACCAAAACCAAAAGAACTACTAAATTTTTTTAATACCTATGATATAATTGATTCTGATATTATTCAAGATTATACATATAAATATTATCTGACTTTAAATTTTAATTTTTTTCTATTTACACTATTTCGAATATTAACTCCATTTTACAAATTTAATAAATGGAGAACAGTTGTTATCCCTAAATTAAAATATTTTAATAAGCCATATGAGGTTACATGCGTATTATTAAGGAAATAAATTAATAAAAGAGAAAATAAGAATGTTATTTAATGATATTTATAAAGATAAAGTATGCTTGGTTACAGGTCATACTGGTTTTAAAGGCTCATGGCTTGCGCACTGGTTAAATAGAATGGGCGCCCAAGTTATTGGATATTCACTCAAATCTCAATCTACCCCTAACCATTTTGAGCTATTACAATCTGATTACACTTCTATTATAGGAGATATTAGAGATTTAAATCATTTAGAGAAAGTATTTAATAAATATAAACCTAATATTGTTTTTCATCTAGCAGCTCAAGCATTGGTACGTTATTCTTATGATGCTCCATTAGAAACAATTCAAACAAATATAATTGGGACTTCAAATATTTTAGAATTATCAAGAAAATGTAAATCTGTTGAAGTGGTAATAAATGTTACTAGTGATAAGTGCTATGAAAATAAAGAAATATCTAGAGGTTATAATGAAAGTGATAGGATGGGTGGGCATGACCCATACAGCTCATCAAAAGGTTGTTCTGAATTAATAACATCATCATATCAGAATAGCTTCTATAAAACATTAAATAAATCTCTTGCAAGCGCTAGGGCTGGAAATGTTATAGGTGGTGGAGATTGGGCTTCTGATAGAATAATCCCTGATTTAGTTAAATCAGCATCTACAAAAGAAGTGACATATATTAGAAATCCTATAGCGACTCGTCCATGGCAGCATGTCCTTGAACCGTTAAGCGGATATTTAACTTTAGGATGGCGGTTATATGAAAAGTATGACTATAATGAGGGCTGGAATTTTGGACCTTATGCTGATGATAATCTCAGTGTTAAAGAAATAGTTAATAGAGCAAGTAAATTTTGGGAAAGAATTAATTTTAAAATAGAAAAAAAAGATACTCACTATCATGAAGCAAATTTATTAATGTTGGATTGCTCTAAAGCTAATAATTTATTAAAGTGGAAACCTGTATGGGGAATAAACCAAGCACTTGACAAAACAATAAATTGGTATAAAGATTATTATGAATATGATAAAATAAACACTAATAAGGATTTAGACCAATTTATTGCAGATGCAAAGAGAAAGTTTTTAATATGGACAAAATAAATTTTAAAGAAAAAAAAATTCTTGTTACAGGAGGAAATGGATATCTTGGTAGCAAGATTATAGATAGATTAATATCCTTAAATGCGACAGTATTTTCGATTGATATAGATCATAATATTAATAATCCTAATATTTCAAGTTTTAATGTTAATTTATTAGATCAAAATAAACTAAATGAAGCAATATCAGAAATTAACCCTTCAATTATATTTCATCTAGCAGCATTATTAGATAGAAGTAGAGATTTTTTTGAAGTAGATAAATTAATTGAAGTTAATTTTAAAGGTACTATAAATCTACTAAACTCTCTACAATCTTGTAATTACGAAAATTTTATTTTTAGCAGTACTAGCGAAGTATATGAAGTAAAATCTGGTAATAATACATTGCTTGTAGAAGATGATAGTATAGTACCTAATTCTCCTTATTCACTTTCAAAATATTGTGCAGAAAAAGCAATAGAAGTATACTCGAAAACATATTCAAAAAATTTTACTATACTTCGTTTATTTAATTTTTTTGGATTAGAAATGTCTGAGGATTTCTTTTTAACTGAATTAATTAATAAACTTCTAAATGATAAAGATTTTGATATGACACTTGGAGAACAACGAAGAGATTATCTAAATATTAACGATGTTATTGATGGAATGTTGTTAGCAACTAATAAGAAGGCATTTAACAAAATATTTAATTTATGTAGTGGTAAAGGCAATAAAATAAAAGATATTGCGTTATATCTTCATAATAATATTAATAGTAAATCTAAAATTAATTTTGGAGCTTTACCATATAGGAAAAATGAGGTTTGGGAGATGGTGGGGAATAATCGTAAAATTAGAATGGAACTAGGGTTCTCACCTAATCTGGAATTAGATAACATTTTTAAGATTAATAAATAATATTAGAAAGATACTCCATATTAGAGATTATTATCCAAGTGATGAGAATCCAGCATCATCACCATGGGTATATGACCAAGTTAAAAGTTTAAATCAACTTAATCTTAAAACATTGGTAGTTTCTCCAACTCCTTATATCCCATCATTTATAAGATCTTTTAACCGATATTATCTATATCCTCAATACAGTAAAGATGTAATTAATTATAAAGGTACAGCAGTTGTAAGGCCTCCATATTTTAAAATCCCAAATAATAAATTTTTATCTTTAAATTTTAAAAACTTATCAAAAGCTATAGACTCATGTATTGTTGAACCGGATTCTATATCTCTGATTCACGCACATTTTGGACAGAATGGTATTGGAGCATTACGTTTGAAAAATAGAATCAAAGTCCCATTAATTACATCCTTTTATGGGTATGATTCAGGTAGGCTTTCTAAGCTTTTCAAGCCTTACTATCGTCCTTTAATTGAAAATGGTGATATTTTTTTAGCATTAAGTAAAGACATGAAAAAAGACTTGATAAATATAGGTTTCCCTAGTGAAAAGATTGTTATTCATCATTTGGGTATTGATCTTAATAAATTTAATCCATCTTTAAATCAAAATAATAGAAAGTTTACTTTTTTAGTTGTAGCTAGATTAGATGAAGGGAAGGGTGTTCAAGATACGATTAATGCATTTAATTTAATTCATAATAGTAATATGGAGTTAATTATATTAGGAGATGGACCATATCGTAATAAATTGATAAATTTATGTAGAAAGTTAAATCTTCATAATAAGGTTAAATTTATAAATAATTTCAAATCAAAAAACCCACGAAGAACAGTATTGAATCATATTAGAAAATGTGATGTTTTTTTATTAACTAGTTTTACAAATAAGTTAAAATCAAAGGAAGGGACTCCAGTTGTATTAATGGAGGCTCAAGCTTGTGGTAAAGCGTGTATATCAACTATACATGCTGGTATCCCTGAAGTTGTTGTAAATAATAAGACTGGGTTTTTAGTTAAAGAAAGAGATGTTGAAGGTATATCTATTAAGATGAATCTACTTTACAATGATAGAAAATTATTAAAAAATATGGGAGAACATGCTTGTTTGCATATTAAAGATAATTTTAATCATAAAATTCAAATACAAAGATTATGCGATATATATACAGGATCTATGAAAAATGATATTTAAAAATATAATTTTAAAAGAAATTATATTTCCTTTTGCTGATATTTTGATGCATACAAGCATATCAAAAAGTTTGAATCAAATTAATTATCTAAGTAAACTTAATAAAGATAAGATTTTATTATGGCAAAATAAGAAATTAAAAGAACTCATCAATCATGCTTATGTAAATACTGAATACTATAAAGATTTATTTGACTCGCTGAATATAAAACCATCTGATATACAGTCTATAAATGATTTAAATAAATTGCCAATTCTAACAAAAGATTTAATTAGAAAAAACTATATAAAACTAATACCTAAAAATATTAAATCAATTTCTTTTAAAGAAAATGCTACTGGAGGATCAAGTGGAGACCCTCTAGTTTATTTGCTTGATAATAGGTCTTGGAGTTTTACAACTGCTAATAATATTTATAATTGGGAAAAAACTGGATATAGTTTAGGTGATAAATATGTAGCTTTAGGTAGTACTTCTTTATATATATCTGATAAACCATCTATAAAACATTATATATATTATAAAATAAAGAATAAAGTTGGCTTAAATGGCATTAATATGTCAGATGAAGTTTGTGAGAAATATGTTACTATAATTAAAAATAAAAAGATTTTATATTTATATGGTTATGCTTCATCAATCTATATGCTAGCTAAATATGTTAATAAAAATTCAATAAGGTTAAATATTAATGCATGTATGCCAACTTCGGAAATATTAACTGATGAATTTAGAGGAGCCATTAATAAAGCATTTAATTGTACAATTTTAAATTGTTATGGAGTTAATGATGGAGGAGTTACAGGGTTTGAGCATGATAAGGGTTTTTTTGAAGTTGGTTATAATGTGGTAATTAGTCAAAAAAATATTAATAAGAATTCGATTGGTGAAATTTTATCAACAGATTTATTAAATTATTCTATGCCTTTTATTAACTATTTAATTGGAGATGAAATTCAGGTTTTAAATGATAAGAATGAAGCGTTTAATTATAATGGACAAGTAATTAATCAGGTTTTAGGAAGATCATCAGATGTTATTGAGTTTGATAACGGTACAGTTATTACTGGTCCAGGATTCACTATACTGTTTAAAGATTTACCTATTGAATATTATCAGATTGAAAAGAGTAGCGGCCTTTCTATTATATGTAAAATCAAAAAACTACCAGGCTATAATAAAAGCCATGAAAAAATAATTACATCAACATTAGATAAACAGTTAGGAAAAGAAGTATCTTTTGAATTAGTGTATACAGATAAATTTGAAACATCAGATAATGGTAAAATTAAATATTTTAAATCATGATAAAATTATGAAAAATAGATTATGTTCAAGATGTATACTGGATACAACAGTAAAGGATATCTGGTTTGACCATTTGGGTGAATGTAAGTATTGTAAAATTCATGATGAACTTGAACAATCGTTTCCTCTTGGGCCTGATTTAGATAATAAATTAGATAAAATCATAAATAAAATAAAAAATAGTAATAAAAGGAAAAAATATGATTGTATTGTTGGAGTTAGTGGTGGAAGAGATAGTACTTTTACTTTATTAACAGCAAAAGATTTAGGTTTAAATCCTTTAGCTGTACATTTTGATAATGGTTGGAATTCAGATATATCAGTAAGCAATATTAAAAATGCCTGTCAAAAATTAGATGTAGATTTATATACTATCGTTGCTGATTGGGAAGAGTTTAAAGATTTGCAAGTTTCATTTTTAAAATCATCAACACCAGATGCTGATATTCCGACAGATTATGCCATCTATTCTGTTCTTTATAACGTCGCAAATAAGAAAGGTATTAAATATATTTTAAATGGACATTCATTTAGAACTGAAGGAACTTCTCCAATAAGTTGGACGTATATGGACCCGTTGTATGTAAAAGATGTCCATAAAAAATTTGGAAGAATTAAAAAAAATAAAAGTTTTCCACATATGACTTTTTTAAAATTACAATATTATTTATGGATTAAGGGAATTAGAGAACTAAGATTGATGGAATATATAGATTATAATAAAAATAAAGTTGATGTAATTCTAAAAGAAAAATTAGATTGGAAATATTATGGAGGGCATCATCATGAAAACCATTATACTAAATTTTTTCAGTCATATTATTTACCTAAGAAATTTAATATTGATAAAAGAAAAACAGAATTATCAGCATTGATTCGTTCTAACCAAATTAAAAGGGAGGATGCTTTAAACGAAATAAATTCAAGTCCGTATAAATTTGATCAAAAAACCGTAGACTATGCAATTAATAAACTTGATATTTCAAAAAATGAATGGGAAAAAATTATGTCATCTCCGATAAAATCTCATAACGATTATAAAACTTTATTACCTATGATTAAGATGTTGAAGTTTCCTATAAAGTTTGCATGTAAAATGAATATCATTCCTAAGATACTATATTTAAAATATGCTAGATAAAATAATAATTATTGACTATGGCATGGGCAACTTAAGGTCTGTGCAAAAAAAAATATCAAAAATAGGTTTATTTGCTGAAATCTCTGATAATTTAAAAGAGATTAAATCGGCAGATAAGCTGATATTACCAGGGGTTGGACATTTCAGGATGGGAGTTAAGAACCTAAAAGAAAAAAAAATTTGGGATATTATGAATGAAAAAGTTTTAAATGATGGAACTCCAATTCTAGGTATTTGTCTTGGCATGCAATTAATGGCAAAATATAGTTTTGAAGGTGATATAGAAGGTTTAGGGTGGATTGATGCAGATATTCTAAAATTAAAAACAAAGGATGAGCTTAAATATAAAGTACCGCATATGGGTTGGAATACATTGATATTTAAAAAGGAGTCTCCTTTGATTCAACATCTATCTAATGATTCTATGTTTTATTTTACTCATTCTTTTCATATGAAGTGTAATAATTTGGATGATATCTTATCCATTACAGATTACGATGGAGAGTTTGTATCTGCAATTCATCAAAATAATATATTTGGTACGCAGTTCCATCCTGAAAAAAGTCATGATTGGGGCGAAATCCTGCTAGAAAATTTCTTAAAAACCAAGATCGGTTAAATTAAATGTATAGACCTAGAGTTATTCCAATTCTTCTTCTTGAAAATAATGGTATTGTAAAAACAATACGATTTAATAAGTCTAATTATATTGGCGATCCTATTAATGCAGTTAAAATTTTTAATGATCTTAAAGCAGATGAATTAGTCTTTTTAGATATACTTGCGACTAAAGAAAAGAGATCTATCTCTAAGAATCTTATACAAAAGGTTGCAGATGAAGCTAATATGCCATTTTCTGTAGGTGGAGGAATTAAATCTTTAACGGATATAAAAGAAATTATTAATTTGGGAGCTGAGAAAGTAATTATTAATTCTCATGCAATAGAAAATCCAAATTTTATCAAAGAGGCTTCTGATTCATTCGGATCATCAACAATAGTGGTATCGATAGATGTAAAAAAAAGTTTTCTTGGGAAAAGATATATTTATAAAAAATCTAGTAAGAAATCTATGAAAATATGTCCGGTTGAATTTTCTAAATTAGTTGAAGAAAATGGGGCTGGCGAAATTCTTATCAATTCAGTTGATAATGATGGTACAATGAAGGGGTATGATTTTGATTTAATAAGTCAAGTATCTACAAACGTATCTATTCCAGTAGTAGCTGCTGGGGGAGCTGGTAATTATGAGGATTTTACAATGGCCATTAAATATTCATATGCTTCTGCTGTAGCTGCAGGTTCTATGTTTGTATATCATGGCCCTCATAATGCTGTCCTTTTAAACTATCCTTCTAAGGATGAAATAATTGAAATTTTTAATAAATGAAAATCTTATTCGCTTTAAATCATCCAGCTCATTACTATTTATTTAAATTTATTATTAAATCATTAAAAAATAATAATCACGATATTAAGATTGTTATTAAAAATAAAGATGTATTAAAAACTTTATTAGATCTAGAAAAAGTTGAATACGTCAAACTACTCGATAGAGAAAAAAGAAAAAAAAACATTTTCTCAATTTTATCAAAACTTGGATTGGAATTAGTTAGGCAAAATATTTCATTATTTAAATATTGTAAATCATTTAGACCTAATATTATGATTGGAACAGATATATCTATAACTCATATTGGAAAAATAATGAAAATACCATCTATAGTATATAATGAGGATGATTACGAGATAAATAAATTATTTTGTAAAACAGCTTATCCATTTGCTTCTTTAATTGTTGCTCCGGAGTATACTTCAGTAGGGAACTATAGTTATAAAAAAAAATCATACAATGGTATCCAAAAAATGGCATATCTTAATCCAAAATATTTTAAGCCAGATGAAAATGTTAAGAAGGAGATTGGGATATCAAATTCTGACAGATATTTTATTATTCGTTTGGTTAGTTTAACATCTGGACATGATATAGAAGGAAAACATAAAGGGATAACAAGAGATCTTTTAAATAAAATAATAAATTCATTAAAACCATTAGGAAAAATTTATATTAGTTCTGAGGATGAGTTGCCAACGGATTTAATTTCGCATAAAATTAATATTCCAAAGAATAAACTTCATGATTTAATGGCATTTTCTGATATATTTATTGGAGATAGTCAAACAATGTGCGCTGAAGCTGGAATATTAGGTGTGCCATTTATAAGAGTCAATGATTTTGTTGGTAAGATAAAATATCTTGATGATTTAGAAAAAAAATATAAATTAGGCTGGGGTGTTAAGCCTAAAGATTATGAAGATATATTTCCAATTATTAGAGAAGTAATGTCAAATCAAAATATAAAATCTTCATGGAGAGATAAAAAAAATAAATTATTTAAGGATAAAACAGATTTAGTTCAATTTTCTGTAGACCTTATAGAGAATTATTCTATTTTTTAAATTAAATTAGCTTAATTTATCGTATGAAAATAAAATTTATTATATGAAGATAATTTCTGTAGTTGGAGCTCGTCCTAATTTTATGAAGATTTCTCCTTTTATTAAGGAAATAAATAAACATCACTATATTAATCATAAACTAATACATACAGGGCAGCATTATGATGATAGAATGTCACGTTCTTTTTTTGAAACTTTAGAGATTCCTTTTGCAGATATCAACTTAGAGATAGGATCTGGGACACATGCTGAACAGATTGGTATGACTATGATTAAGTTTGAGAAAGTTCTTAAAAAAGAAAATCCTGATTGGGTTGTTGTAGTTGGTGATGTTAATGCAACATTGGCTTGTTCTATTGTAGCTAAAAAATTAAATATTAAAGTATGTCATATTGAAGCTGGACTTCGTTCTAAAGATAAAACTATGCCAGAAGAGATTAATCGTTTAGTTACTGATCGTCTATCTGATCTTTTATTGACACCTGATAGAATATCTTCTGATAATCTAATAAAAGAAGGTATTTCTAGTTCTAAGATAAAGTTTGTTGGGAATATTATGATAGATACCCTAGAAAATAATATTGAGAAAATTCGAACAATAAATGTCCAAAATATAATTGCAGAAAACCTTTTAGAAAATCAAATAGATACTAATTTCAAGGATTTAGATTATTTTGCTTTAATAACAATGCATAGACCTTCAAATGTAGATTCTAGATTAGTTTTAGAGCCAATCATAGAGTTGTTGTTGAATGATAGCATGGTAGATTTCCCTATTATTTGGCCAGTTCATCCAAGAACGGAAAAACAACTCAAAGATTTTAATTTATGGGTTAGAATATTAAATAGTGAAAAAATAATTTTATTACATCCTCTTAATTATCATGATATGTTAAGGCTAAATAAAGAATGTAAAATAATGTTCACAGATAGCGGGGGCCTACAAGAAGAGTGTACAGTTTTAGGGACTCCATGCATTACACTAAGAGAGAATACTGAGAGGCCAATCACCTTATTAGATAATGGTGGGGTTTCTCTGTTAGTTGGTAATAACGTGAAAAACATACAAAATGGATATGATAAAATAATTAATATTAAGCATGCATCTTGTCGACCTGAGTTGTGGGATGGAAAAACTGCCTATCGTTGCTTAAAAGAAATATTAGATTACTCATAATATCTATGGATAAAATTATTAACTATAATGATAAAATAAATGATAAAATAAAGAAGTATTGTGATTTTGAAAATATTCAAGGTTATAGTTTAATAACTAAAGAGTCTTCAAATATCCTAAATATAGATAATGAAAACATGCAATATATTTTTAATTTTGAAAAAGTTAATAACATAAGAAGAGTTAATAAATTTCATGAAATAGTAAACAAAAAACTAAATAATGGAAACATCTATTTGTCGTGTGGAGAAACTTTAGAAAGTAGAAGAGCACGAATTAGAAATAAAGTACCTATAGGCTTTAAAACTATTTTACGAATCATTGATTTCTTTTATAAAAGAGTACTCCCTAAGCTACCTATTATAAGAAAATTTTATTTTTTTGCAACCCAAGGTCATAATAGGGTGATGTCAAAGCCTGAAATATTAGGCAGATTAATATCTTGTGGGTTTGAAATTTTAGAATATTTCGAGATAGAAGGATTACTATATGTAATTTCAAAAAAAGATAAAGATCCGGAATTTAATATGGATCCATCCTATGGACCTATATTTAAAATGAATAGAATTGGTTATAAAGGAAAAATAATAAAAGTATATAAAATTAGGACAATGTATCCATATTCAGAGTACTGTCAAAAATTAATAATGGATGAAAACAATTTATCTGATAGTGGGAAATTTTTTAATGATTATAGAGTTACAACATGGGGGAAAATATTTAGAAAATTTTGGATTGATGAAATCCCTATGTTTATTAATTTTTTTAAAGGAGAATTGAATTTAATAGGAGTTAGGCCTTTAAGTGAAAAATATTTTTCTACATATCCAGAGCATCTTCAAAAATTACGTATTAAAGTCAAGCCAGGACTAATTCCACCTTATTATGCTGATTTACCTGAAAATTTTGATGCCATATTGAATAGCGAAGAAGAATATTTAAATCAAAAATTAAAATCACCTATTAGAACAGATATTAAATATTTTTTTAAAGCGATGATAAATATATTTTTAAAAGGAGCGCGGAGTCATTAGAGTAAACATAAATAAAAAAGGCTTATTTAGATATTATTTAATAATAATGTCTACCGTATTTGCATCAAGCCTAGATATGTATCTTCCATTTGAGAATAACTCTAATGAGTATTATGTTCTTGAATATCAAATAATAAAAAATAAGTCATTTGATGATATTTTTATATTTAAACAGCCCTATACATATAATGAAATAAATAAAATTAGCACTGAAAATTATTTTAATTTTCATCAAAAAACTAAACTAAATAGCGAATTAAGTTTCAGAATCAATCCTGGTTTTTCAAGTAATGGAGAACAAGTTTCATTATCTCCTTACTTAGATATATCTTCTATAATTAAAATTGATAATACTACTTTGAAAATTGGTGTTGATTTTGATAAAAGACTAATTAATGATGATAGTTTTCATGGTGATAAAAATGAAATATTAACAGGCTATGTAAGAGAAGCATATTTATTATCTAAATTTAATAATTTAGAGTTTTTTGCAGGAAGATTAAGTAGGAACTATGGTATATTAAATGAGTATAGTTTGATTTTCTCCAATAATTCTTTTCCTTTCGATCATTATGGCTTTTCATTATCAGGAAATAAGACAAACTATTCTTTTTACGTTTCAAGATTAAATGATTATGAAGATTCTATAGATTCTGAAGGGATATTAATTCCATTAGATAGCATCATGACAACAAAAAGATTTTTTAGTTTTCAGCATCTTGATTTAAAATTATCAAGAAAAATCCAATTAGGGCTATCTCAGTCAATTGTTTATGGTGGTCAAAACCAAACTTTTGAAGGATTATATATCAATCCAATTAATTTCTATTATTCAGATCAAAGGAATAGTAGGGTGCAAATGAATGGTTTTTGGCAATTATTATTTTCTTATAAAATTACAGATAAAAGTATGTTGTATTTAGATTTTTTAGTTGATGATTTTATAGTTAATAATGATGAGCCAGATGAAAGAGATAAAAACCCTGATCGTTTAGGTGTCATTGTTAAATATTCTTTTATTGACTTTATCTGTAATCAAACTTTAAATACCTTGACCTATACTAGAATTAGTAATGATACTTATATTAGCTTTAGGAACTTTGAAAATTATTTTTATCAGCTAAAGGGAATTGGCTATTCCCAAAATAGCTATGAATCAATGAAATTGACTAGCACATATATTGGGAAACTTCCTACGATATATAATTTTCAGATAAAATTTAATAAAGAAG
>CETU01128496.1_pt1 | contig 45074 bp, 43 predicted proteins | sample 356531 | NCBI WGS metagenome assembly CETU01 (sample SAMEA2623488, study PRJEB7988) | marine metagenome | isolation source: saline water (ENVO:00002010), including
CGCCAGCAATGGCGTGCCGGTTCAAGTCCGGCTCCGGGTACCATTAACTCTTATTTTTAAATATATAATTATTTCTAAATATAAATAAAGTTGAAAAAGTTACTGAAGAGGCAATAATTTTTTGAACGAGTATATTTGTAATACCTAAACTAAATGTTATAAAAAATATCAATCCTGTCATTAATGACATTGAAATTCCAGAAAAAATGAACATAGATAATTGAAATACTTTATTTTTGTTTGAGTGGGTATAAATAAATTTTTTTAGCAGTATATAGCTTACTAGTAAGCCAATTAGATAAGAGACTATACTTACATAATTTCGATTAAACCCAAAGTTTGAATCAATTAACAAGAGTGCCAAAAAGTCAGCAGAAAAAGCAATTGAGACTATAAATGTGTATTTAAAAAAAATTTTCAATTTTAAAAAATATATTTCTAATTCTTATTAGATAATTTATTTACTTTATAGGTTAACTCTTCGGTTAATTTTCTATTAGCTGCCAAAAGATCAGCAATAAAGCCTATAACAATTAAGAATATGCCAGTAATTATTAAAATTGCAGCAAGAATTAAAGATTGTATATTTCCTCCATCTGACCCCATCATTATGAATATAAGATATCTTATTCCCAACAAAGAACCAATAAAAAAAGAAACAAGACCAGATATTGTAAAAATTTTAAGTGGCCTATAAATCATAAATATTCTCATAATCGCCAAAGAGTTTTTAAAGACATATGCTCTTTTCGAACTAAATAATCTTGAAGGTCTGGTAGAAGCATTTGTTTTGATCGGGACAGTGCTAATTGAAATATTTTTATTGCCAGCTTGAACTATAGTATCTAGCGTATATGTATATTCACTAAATCTATTCAGTTTTAGAGCTGCTTCTTTTGAATATGCTCTAAACCCGCTTGTAGCGTCTTCAACAGAGGTTCCACTGACCTTTCTCACAACCCAACTTCCAAGCTTTTGAAGAATTTTTTTTGAAAATGAAAATTCATCAATTGTATCTATGTCTCTCACGCCAATAACTATTTCACTTTCTTTATTTAAAATTGGTTTTACTAAGTCTTCAATAAATTTACCTTGATATTGATTATCAGCATCTGTATTAACAATAATGTCAGCACCTAAACTTAGACACTCAGATAAACCAGATGAAAAAGCATTTGCTAAACCTTTATTATTGGTATGCGAAATAAAATGAGTTGCTCCATTTTTTAAAGCCTCTTTTAATGTATTATCAGTTGAACCATCATCAATAATTAGAATCTCAATTTCATCAATTCCTTTTATTGATTGAGGAAGATCCTTTATGGTTGAAGCAATTGTAGCTTCTTCATTTAGGCATGGTATTTGAATTATAAGCTTCATAGTATTTAGTATATATTTTTAATAAAAAATAAGATTGTGATATTAACAAAATTGGTCCCACAGACGAGAATAAGTACCTTCCTACGGCAGCACCACTACCAATAAAAAGTCCACCAACGATGAAATATATAGAACATATAAGACAAACTGAAAAGAATAGTTCTTTTTTTTCATATGATCCAATTAATCCAAGCGGCAATAAAAAAAGCATTGGATACATAAGCATCCTAAGATGATTGCTTGAAAAATACATCTTAAATTTTTCAAAATTAATCCATGAAATGAGTTGACCAGAAAAAGTGCTTGATGAGCCTTGAAGAAAAAACTTTATAGATACAAATATTGACATGAATACCAGAGATGATATAAAAATTATTACTGAAAATTTTTTTCTTTCATCTTTACTTACAAATAAAATTAACCACATCATTAGCAAAGGAAGGCTAAATAAAATAAATGATTCTCTATTAAGAGCAGCAATTAAAAATATCGGAAGTATGTACCAATACTTTTTTAAAGCCAGGGATAAAAATAAAAGTGTAGATAGTAAAAATTCTGCACTATCCGGATAGCCCATAAACATATAGTTTGACATAGAAAAACTTACCATAAACAAAACACATGCTAGCAAGGAGGTAGAATCATCAAAATATAGTCTTCCAAGATAAAATAAAGATATTAATGAAAAAAAACATAACACAGAAGAAACAAAAAAAATATTTGAGCCAGGTGTATTGAATTTATCATCTAAAAAGTTAATTTTAGATATAGCATAAGACAAGCCTGGAACTAGTATTCTTGATGACCTATGATCATTGAAATACTCTGAGACACCATTCTCAGCAATATCTCTATAAATGTATGCATCATCATCAATTAATTTAAGATCAGCTGTTTTAATTTTTATATTTGAGTAACCAATAGAAAAGAAAATATGAGAAATAAATACAAAAAGAGCTAACCATAAGATAGATTTTTTTAGCGAAATACCATTCATACTGCTTAAGCAAATTTCATAAACATAAGATTATTGATAATTATGGGTCTATAATACACTAATTGATAATATATAAATTATATCTTTATTTAGGAGAAACAAATGAATCATCGAGACAATGAAGAATTTATTGATCTAGGTGAGATACTAAGAATTATATTAATTTATAAGTGGTATATTGTTTTAGGCCTGATTATTTCTGGTTTAGCATCAGTTTTTATAGCTGTATCTTCACCAGATATTTATCGATCAAGTGCTTTGCTTGAGCCACAAGAAAATAATCAGACTCAAAATGCATTTTCTTCTATGCCTCCAGGCATGGGTGGGCTAGCATCTCTTGCTGGTGTTCAATTGCCATCTTCATCAGGCGATAAAGCCTTGTATGCAATTGAAGTTATAAAATCAAAAGTATTTCTGAAACATTTACTTTCGATAGACTCAGAAAGAATTTTACCTTCTTTGGTGGCATTAGAGTCATACGATTTAAACACAAATGTTAGCAAATTTGATAAAGATCTTTATGATCAAGATACTAATGAATGGATTAGAGAGGTACGACCAAATCAAAAAAAAGTACCTTCATACATAGAGGCTCATGATTATTTTTTATCTATTTTGGAGATTTTTAAAGATAAAAAAACTGGATATGTATACATTGCCATAGACCATCAATCTCCAGTATTTGCTCAATACTTATTGAGTTTGATAATTTCAGAAGTTAATAACATTACAAAAGAGATGGAGCTAAAAGAAGCAGAAGACGCAATTGAATACCTTACAGCAAAACAATTAACAACCAATGTTTCCTCTGTGAAGCTTTCTATAAACAATATTATTGAATCACAGCTTCAATCCCAAATGCTAAGTAACATAAGAGAAGAATTTTTATTGAAAACTATTGATCCTCCAGTTGTTCCTGAAGTAAAGATTGCACCTAGTAGATTATTTATTTGTGTTATTGGTTCTTTCTTTGGATTTGTGTTATCAATTTTTTCAGTTTTAGTTTTCCATTTAATAAGATTTAATTTTTTTCAAGTACAAGATTCACCTGATACATAACTAATGTATTAATGACTTTTTCAATCAAGGACAGAAATATAGCTATTGTTGTTGATACTTTTTATCCAGCGAAGACATCTGCCGCCATTCAAATACTTGATTTATCTGTTGCATTAGATTCTTTTGGTTTAAATGTTACAGTTTTTGTTCCAAATCCAGATATAGAAAAAAATACAGAAATCTTTAAGACCAAAAATATAAATGTTTTTGCAATTAAAACTCCTCAAATAAAAAATATAAATTTTTTAAAAAGAGCGATAAATGAAATATTAATGCCTTTTGTAATGATTAGTAGATTGAAATCGTCTTCATTCAAAACAAATAATTTTCATGGAGTTATTTGGTACAGCCCTTCAATATTTATTAGTATTTTTGCAAATTATTTATCAAAAAATTCTAAATGTAATAATTATTTGATTTTAAGAGACATTTTTCCAAAATGGTCTGTCGATATGGGACTTATCTCGAAATGGAGTCCTGTTTATGCTTTATTTAGATTCTTTGAAAATCTTCAGTATAGGTTTGCAGACAAGATTGGCATTCAAAGTGAAGGTGACTTTCGCCATTTTGAGTCATATAAGAAAAATATCAGAAGAAAGATTCATGTTTTAGATAACTGGAGAGGTAAGCCAGGTATCGATAAGACTCATATTAGAATATCCAATACAATTTTAAGAAATAGAAAGATTTTTATTTATTCTGGCAATGTTGGTTTAGCGCAAAATTTTCCACTTTTCTTAGAATCCGTAAAAGTGCTTCTAAATAATAAGGATATTGGATTTCTTATAATTGGTAGTGGAAGTGAATCTATATTTGTAAAAAATTATATTAAAGAAAATAAGCTTGATAATATTTTGTTTTTAGATGAGGTTCCTCATGAGCAACTACCAGAAATATATACTCAATGCCATTATGGTTTAATTTTGTTAGATCTTAGTTTGAAAACTCATAATATTCCAGGCAAATTCTTATCTTATCTTCATGCTGGATTACCAGTTTTTGCAAGCATCAATCAGGGCAATGATCTTGAGAGAATAATAGAAGAGAATGAATTAGGACAATACTCCTCAGCTAATAACCATAATGAGGTTGCTTCGAAAATGTTAGAATTAGCAGCAATTTCATATGATAGAGAAGAAAATAAACTTAAGAGCATGACATTACTTCAAAAGAGATTTTCACCAGATAGCGCTGCTAAAAAAATAATAAAAAATCTGTTTAGGGATGATAAAAAGTGATAGTTAAAAAGTTAGCAAATCTTAATAGATTTTATAAAACAATATTAATGATTTTAAGTGATTTTTTTATTGTTTATGCATCAAATGTTTTGGTTTGGTATTTAAAGACAGGTTCATTAAATATTTTTGACTTTATTAAAACCTTTGTATTAACAGCTTTCATATCGCTACCAATTTTTATTTTTTTTGGGTTATATAAATCTAAAGTTAGATACATGGGCTACAAAGCCATGCTCAACATAGTCTATGCAACAGCTGTAGTATCCGTTATTGCACCCTTTGTTTTTTATGTCGACAGCATTTATGTTGCTTTCGAGGCAGATCAGCTCACTAGGCATATTATCCTTTTTTGGCTAGTTTCATCATTCTTGATAATTGGAACAAGACAAATTGCAAGGTTTGTTATTAACTCTATTGGAATGGGCTCAGCAAAAAGGGAATTTATAATCTATGGAGCAGGTAGTGCTGGGCGATCAGTTGCTTCAGCATTATTAACAAATAAAGATGTCAGAATTTTGGGATATCTTGATGATGATGAAAGCTTACAAGGTATGTATGTAAATAATTATCCTGTTCTAGGAGGAATAAATTATATTCAAAATATTGGAAAAACAAGTAAGCAGCTTTCTATCTTACTTGCCGCACCAAGTATGGAAACATCCAGGAGAAGGGAAGTCTTAAGAATATTAGAGGAGAATTCAATCTCAGTGAGATCTCTACCTCCATTAAACGAAATAGCAATTGGCATAACAAACGCTCAAAAAATTGAAAACTTGAGACCAGAAGAACTCCTTGATAGAGAACCAATTGAATTGGACTTTAAGAAGATCAAAAAAGTTTTAAATGGAAAAAACATTTTGATTACAGGAGCTGGCGGATCAATTGGATCAGAATTATCTAGACAGATTTTTAAATTAAATCCTAAACAAATAATTTTATTAGATCATTCAGAATTAAATTTATATAACATTCATAATCAATTGAAAGAATATATAAATCATGGCAGTTTAAAAGTAGATTTGGTACCAAAGCTTGGTTCAATTTTAGATGAAGAATTCTTGCAAAGAATATTTCAGAATTATGAAATAGATTCAATATATCATGCAGCAGCATATAAGCATGTTTCTTTAGTAGAACAAAATATAATTCAAGGTACCAAAAATAATGTGATAGGAACATATAACCTTGCAACCATTGCATCAAAAAATGAAATTAAATCACTTATACATATCTCTACTGATAAAGCTGTAAGACCAACAAATTTTATGGGGGCTTCTAAACGACTAGCTGAGCTTGTCATTCAAGGCATAGTTGATCAAGCAGATTCAAATTTAAAATACACAATGGTTAGATTTGGAAATGTATTGGGTTCATCAGGATCTGTAATTCCTCTATTTAAGAAACAAATTGAGGAAGGAGGTCCAGTTACTGTTACTCACAAAGATGTAACTAGATTTTTTATGACAATAAGTGAAGCTTCTCAGTTAGTAATCGATGCAGGTACTCAAGCTAAAGGAGGAGAAGTTTTTGTATTGGATATGGGTGAGCCAGTTAAAATTAATGATTTAGCTAAGAGAATGATTAGACTGTCTGGATACTCTGTAGGTAATAACTTTCAAGATGATTATTCTATTGATATAGATTACATTGGATTGAGATCTGGAGAAAAGCTTAAGGAGGAGTTGATTCTTGGTAATAATTTAGATCCCACTATTAATGCTAAAGTTCTAAAGGCAAACGAAGAATTTTTAAATTGGGATAGAGTACAAGATATGATTAATAAAATCAGAGTCGCGATTTCAGACAACGACACTGAAAAGATTAAGAAATTAATGCTTGAATATGTTACTGACTATGAACCATCAAATGACTATCAATAATTTAGAGAGAAATACATGTTAGCAATAATACCAGCAAGAGGAGGTTCAAAAGGATTGCCTCGAAAAAATATTAAAATGCTTGGAAATAAGCCATTAATAATTTGGACAATTGAAGCAGCAGCTAAAGCTAAAAATGTCTCAAAGGTTATATTATCAACTGATGATAAGGAGATTGCTGAGATATGCTCTGAAACGAATATTGAAATCCCATTCATGAGACCAAACAGTCTTGCTGAAGATAATTCTTCTGCAATTGATGTTTATATATATACGATGAATAAATTAAAAAAAGAAAATATTTATATTCAAGATGAATATGTTGTATTGCTTCCAACAGTACCATTTGTTTCTGCTGCAGACATAGATAATGCAATTAATATTTTTAATCAAAATGATGCTGACTCTGTTATTTCAACTACAAAACTTGATTTCCCAAATGAATGGATCCTTGATGTAAATGATTCAAATTTAATACAAAATAAGAAGAACAATATAAGCATTCAAAATAGACAGAATTATAAATACGGTGTTATTGCTAACGGAGGCATATATGTTTTGAGACATAGTTTAGTTAGTAAGGAAAGAACTTATTACTTTGATAAAACATTATCTTATGAGATGCCTCCAGAAAGATCAGTAGACATTGATACTGAGTTAGATTTTAAGTTTGCTGAATTTTTGTTAGGTGAAAAAGATGTTTAAAGATGTAAATAAAATTATCGAAGAATATAAGAAGGGCACAAACTTAATTGAATACCTTACTAAAAACTACTCTGACAAATTAGAAAAGAATGAAATAACTCAATTATCCTATGACATACAAGCAGGATCTTATATCTTGAAGGCTTTGAAAAATCCAGAATTTGAAATAGAAAGAGCAAAAGCATTCGCAAAAGAAATAAATAATTTAGGGTCATTTGATTCAATTCTTGAAGCAGGAGCTGGTGAGGCCACGTCCATGGCAGCAATGCTTAATGAATTAGAATTTAAACCAAAAAAGATAAAGGGTTTTGATATTTCTTTTTCGAGAATACTTTATGCAAAAGATTTTATTAAAAATAAAATTTCATCTGGAGTGGATTTCGCAGTTGGAAACATTGATTCATGCCCCTTATCAGATGATTCTATTGATTTGGTCTATACAATTCATGCACTGGAACCAAATGGGGGCAATGAACTAAATTTATTGAAAGAATTAATTAGAATAACAAGAAAATACTTAGTTTTATTTGAACCTAATTATGAACTTGGAAGTAATGATTCAAAGAAACATATAGAAAAGCATAATTATGTTAAAAATCTTTACGGTGTCGCTGAATCTCTTGGTCATGAAATTATAGAAAATAAGATAATTTTTGATTCCAATCCAAAAAGTAAGAACAATACAGGAGTATTGATAATAAAAAAAGTTGAAAATAAAGAAAAAAATAATAAAAATAAATTGAAATTATCTGATTGGGCATGTCCAATATCAAAACAAAATCTTGAAATTAGATCTAATTATTTGTTTTCTAAAGAATCAAAGATGGCATACCCAGTCATTGATGAGATACCAATATTGCTAAAGAATAAAGCTATACTTGCTACTCATTTGGATGATTTAGATGACAAAGTCTAATTAATGTAACTAAATTAATAAAAGTAAAATAAAATAAGATTATGTATATAAATAAAAATCTAGAAGATATTATCGTATCATCAAATACTACTTTAAAAGATTCATTAAGTGTTCTTAACAATGGAGGCATTCAAGCATTATTAGTTGTAGATACTAAAAAAGAGTTTAAAGGTATTGTCACTGATGGAGATATAAGAAGACATTTATTAAAAGATGGAGATCTTGATGCTTTAATTGAATCAGTAATAAAAAAAGAATCAACGATTTCTTTGACTGACGATGATAATGAGTTGAAAGGAATATTTAAAAGAAAAAAAATAAATCATATACCAATATTGAATAAGAAAAATCAAATAGTTTCTTTGGCTATGAGAACTGATTTTAATAATAAAAATTATGAAAATACTAACTCGTCAATAGTAGTAATGGCAGGCGGAAAGGGAAGCAGGTTGGCACCACTTACAAATATTATTCCAAAACCACTTATCCCGATTGGATACTCCACCATCGTTGAAAAAATTTTTGATTCTTTCGTTAATCAAGGGTTTAACAACTTCAAATTAATAATTAATTATAAAAAAGAGCTAATCAGAAGCTACTTTAATGAATTAGAACATTTATATAATCTAGAATTTTTAGAGGAATCAAAATTTTTAGGAACAATAGGAGGTATTAAGGAATTTGCAGACAAATTAACTGATAATTTTGTTGTTACTAATTGTGATGTTGTCACAGATATAAACTACCATAATTTTTTTGAGCATCACATTAAGAAAGATGCATATTTATCAATATTAGGCCTTGAGAAGTCTACAAAAGTTCCATACGGGGTTCTGAGGCTTGATAAGGAATCAAATGTTGAGGGTCTTCAAGAAAAACCAAAACAAACACATACGATTATGACCGGTATATATATTATTAATAAAAGAGCTTTAGATTACATACCTAGTGATGTTGAATTTGGGATGGATGAATTAATTGAGACATTGATTGCTAACAATAAAGCTGTAACAAGTTTTGTAATCAAGGATGGTTGGTATGATATGGGCCAATTCTCTGAATACAAGAAATTGTTAATGCATATTGATAATTAAACAAGAGAAAAAGATAAGTGGAAAAAGATTCCTTTAAGAGTGTAATGTATGAATATACAGAATGGCCTGGAGATTTGATTCCTTATGACGACCTTCATTTTATTTCTCATAGATATAACAAGGTTCTTGGCTTATGTGACTCAAAAGATATTTTAGAAATTGGTGCAGGGTCGTCTATTGCAAAAAAAGAAATGGTCAATTTATCAAAAAGTTATACAGGTATTGATATTTCTGAAAAGAATATTTCTAGGTTATTAAAAGAGTGCGAGGGCTTAAATTTATCACTTTATGTTGATAACGCTGAAAGTATGCAATTTGAAGATAATTCTTTTGATCTTGTTATTGCATTAGCAATGGTTTATTACCTTGATGTAGAAAAATTCTTGTCTGAAGTAAAGAGAGTTCTCAGGCCTGGAGGCATTTTATTTTTTTGTACAAGTAACGTAGATGTACCTGGGTTTCATTCCGCACCTGGATCAAAAAAGTATCTAAATATAGGTGAATGGAATGAAATTTTAAGGCATTATAATTTTAGTCCAGAATTTGAAGGGGGTTTTCCTCAGAAATCAATTATCAAACTTGGATTAAGGGCAAAATTAATATCTCATATCAAAGCATTTATAGTTGATACTCTTGGGCTAAATTATTTATGGAGAAGAGTTAGAGAGCTTTCAAAAGGATCATTAACATCAATTCCGAAGAATTTAAAAGATTTTCCTGAGTTTAAAGAAGAATTAGTAAAAATAAAAAATCATGAGGATAAAATTCATAAGATTATTTACTGTAAATCTCTAAATGCTTTGTAATTTACATAAACAGTAATGAATACTAAAATGTCCATAAAAATTACATAATAATTAATGAAAGTTCCATTTTTTCCATATTCAGATCTTTATTTTGAAGATCAAGATGCCTATCAAACCATTTTTAATGATGTTTCTTCAAAAGGGGCATTTATTTTGCAAAAAGAACTTGAAGACTTCGAAAATATTTTATGTGACTACACAGGATCTAATTATGCTTTAGGTATGGGGAATGCTACCGACGCTCTAGAAATAGGCTTAATGGCTGGGGGGCTAAAGAAGGGATCTGAAGTTATCATTTCTTCTCACACAATGATAGCAACCGCATCTGCAATCGTTGTTGCAGGAGCAATACCTGTTCCAATTGACTGTGGAAATGATCATATGATTGATGTTACAAAAATTGAATCAGCAATAACAGAAAAAACAAGTGCAATTATGCCAACACAACTTAATGGAAGAGTTTGTGAAATGGATGCAATTTTTAAGATCGCAGATAAACATAATTTAGAAGTATATGAAGACTCTGCACAAGCTTTAGGTGCAAAGTATAAAAATCAAACAGCAGGAACATTTGGTATAGCAGGCTGTATTAGTTTTTATCCAGCAAAGACTATGGGATGTTTTGGTGATGGTGGAGCATTATTAATCCAAGACAAAGAAGTATATAAGAAGGCAAAGTTAATAAGAGATCATGGAAGAAATGAAGAAAACAAAATTGTAATGTGGGGAAGAAATTCTAGGCTCGATAATATTCAAGCAGCAATAATGATTCATAAAATGAAAAACTATGAAAAATGGATTAAAAGAAGAAGAGAAATTGCAAATATGTATAACGATGGATTATCTCATATAAATGATCTTTTGTTGCCCCCACCACCAGAGGAAAATACTCACTTTGATATTTTTCAGAATTATGAGATTCAAGCTAAAAAAAGAGATGAATTAAAGATATTTCTTTCAAATAATGGTATAGGAAGTTTGCAACAGTGGAGTGGTGTAGCAATTCATCAGTGTAGAGAATTGGGATTTAATCAAGATTTGAAAGTAACAGATGAGATTTTCTCAAAAATTCTTATGATACCAATGAACCACTTGTTAACCAATCAACAGGTAGAACATGTTATAACAACTGTGAATCAATTTTATACAAAATAGAGAACATAATTGGACACTTTAGATTTAGCAAAAAAAATTAGAAGTCATGTTCTCAAAATGACAAGCAAGGGAAAAAGCTCTCATGTAGGATCTGCTCTTTCAATTGCCGATATTTTGGCAGTTTTATACACAAATATTAATATTGATCCAAAAGATCCTCTAAATGATCTAAGGGATAGATTTATTCTCAGCAAGGGTCATGCTGGAGCTGCAGTTTATGCTGTTCTTGCAGAGTTAGGCTTTTTTTCAAAAAAGATTTTAGATACTCACTATCAAGATGGCTCAATCTTAAGTGGACATGTATCTCATAAAGGAGTACCAGGGGTTGAGTTCTCTACGGGATCGCTTGGACATGGTCTGTCAGTGGCTGCAGGGTTCGCATTGGCTGCAAAAAGAAGGTCATTAAAATTTAATTCTTATGCATTACTAAGTGATGGTGAGCTAGATGAAGGCTCAAATTGGGAAGCAATTTTATTTGCACCACATCATAATTTAGATAACTTAACTTGCATTATTGATTACAACAAATTACAAAGTCTTACGACCGTCAAAGAAACGTTAAATTTAGAGCCATTAAAAGACAAGCTTATATCATTTGGTTGGGATATTTTTGATATTGATGGCCATAATCACATCGATATTCAAAATGCTTTAACTGCAAAAACCAATAAACCAAAATTTATTATTGCAAACACAATTAAAGGCAAAGGTGTTAGCTTTATGGAAAATGAAGTTGTATGGCATTACAGAAGTGCAAATGAAGAAGAGCTTTGCAAAGGACTTAAAGAGTTAGAGGAATAAAGATATGAGAGATGCCTTTATAGAATCTTTGTCAAAGATAGCGGAGAATGATAAAGATATCTTCTTAATTACTGGTGATTTGGGATTTGGTGTTTTAGATAATTTTGCGGAAAAATTTCCTTCGCAATTTTTAAATGTTGGAGTGGCCGAACAAAATATGACAGGTATTGCAACAGGTCTAGCCTTATCAGGATATAAAGTTTTCACATATTCAATTGCAAATTTCACGACCTTAAGATGTCTTGAACAAATTAGAAATGATGCCTGTTATCATAACGCAAATGTCAACGTCGTAAGTATTGGTGGTGGTTTTGGATACGGAGCATTAGGAATGTCTCATCATGCAACAGAAGATTTAAGCATAATGAGATCTTTACCAAATATTGAAGTGATTGCGCCAGGTGATGATTTTGAAACTAAAGAAGCTACAAAGTATGTTGTAGATTCATCAAAACCTAGCTACCTCAGATTAGAAAGAGCTTCTCATATTTATGATGATGATTTGGGGAATGATTTTGAGTATGGAAAAATTAGAAAAATAAGAGAAGGAAATGATGTTGCAGTATTTTGTGCTGGCGGCGTAACAAAAGTTGCAATGAATGCAGCCAAAATACTTTCAAAAAAGGGTATTTCATTAGGCATATACAGTGTTCATAGTTTAAAAGCAATTGATTACGAAACTATTTCAAGCGTTTTTAATGATTATGCTGGAGTTGTATCTATAGAAGAAAATAATCTAAATGGTGGTCTTGGATCAGCTATAAGTGAGATTTGTATCGATAATAAAATTTTTCCTAAATCATTTAAGCGCATGGGCCTTAAAGATCTATATTCATCTGTTGTTGGAAGTCAAGAATATCTTAGAGACTTTTATAACCTAGGTGAAGAAGATTTAATTCAAAATATTATGGAAGTTCTTGGAAAATAAAATATGAGAATTCTTCATGCCTTTATATTTTTTTCAATTAAGCATGCTGGTGGAACTTCAGACTTAATGTACAAAATTGCAAAAGCACAAAAAAAAGCAGGCCTTTCTCCAATAATTTTGTCAGGCGATTATAAGTTTGATTATGATTTAGCAAAAAAACTAAAAGATGTAGACTTTATTATATGTAAGTCTTTTTTTGATAAATTAGGCTTTTCAATCATGCCATCTATGATTTGGAAACTCATTAAAGCATCAAAAGAAATTGATGTTGTTCATATGCATGTTTTTCGTACTTTTCAAAATGTCATCCTTTATTTTTTTTGTAAAATATACTCTATCCCATATGTTATGGATGCGCATGGTGCGGTCCCGTACCATAAAAATAAAAGGTTTTTAAAGAAACTTTTTGATTTTGTGATTGGTAAAAGAATGCTTCGTGATGCAAAAATTCTCGTAGCAGAGACAGATGTTGGTAGACAAGAATATATTGAAATCATGCCTGAGCTTGAAAAAAATGAGATTGCTGTCCTTTCTCCACCTTTTGATACAGATGAATTTATTGATTTACCAATAAGAGGAGAATTTAGAAACAAATTTAATTTAGATCAGGATAAAAAAATAATAATGTTTTTAGGAAGAATTCATTATATTAAAGGTAATGATTTCTTAATAAAGGGATTTGCTGAGGCATTAAAAAAAAGAGACGATTTATTTCTAGTACTAGTTGGACCTGATGACGGACATATGGAGGAATGTAAAAATCTAGTTGATAGTTTAGACATTAAAGAGCATGTTCTTTTCACAGGATTTTTAGGAGGTGAACATAAGAATTCTGCATTAGTTGATGCTGAAATAGTAGTGCAATTGTCAAGATTTGAACAAGGTGCATGGGCGCCTCTTGAAGGTGTATTATGTAAAACACCAATTATAGTTACTGCAGATACTGGAACAGGGGAAGATGTAAAAAGGTTAAATGCAGGATATTTAGTAGATTTTGATAATAATGAAATGTTGGCTCAAACAATCATTGATATTCTTATTGATTATGAAAATGCAAAAACTTTAACACTTGAGGCGCGGGATTATATTATTGAAAACCTATCAATGAATGCAAGAGTTGGTGAGTATTCAGATTTATACAAATAATTTTTTTATAAAAAACCACAAATGCCTTACATAGAAAAATACAAAAAAAAAATCAGATATTTTTTGGTTGTAAATATTTATGAAAAATTCAGATTATTTACTATAAGATTTACAAGAGTTTTTTTCTACAAACATTCACCGAAACAGAACATTAAAATTAAAAAATTTATTTTTAATGTTCAATATATTTGGGCATTTTCTGAATTAGAGCTTATGAGTGCTGCTCAACTGAAACAACTTGGTCATGAAGTCATAATTTTAATATGCGATGAAATGCCTTATACTGAAATCGAAATTAGCGGCCAAGAAAAACCCTCATATAAGAGTTACTTCAATCGGGCAAAAAGATATTGCAAGGCATATGGTCTAGATTATGTTTCAACAAGTTCATACCTATCAAATGAAGATAGATCTGTTTCAAAAAAAATATCATCTCACTCAATTGACGATTTGCTTGAACTATCAATTAATAATATTAAGATTGGAGAAATTTCAAAAAGAAATCATGCGCATTATTTTAAAGGCGATATATACCCTTCAGGAAATTACGAATTAGTTTTTAGAAAAATAGTTGAGTCTGCACTTCTTATTGAAAAATCTGTTTCAAAGATTGTTTCTAAATATCATGATTATGATTTGGTTACAGCAAATGGAAAATTTATTCAAACAGCAATACCTGCAGAAATAAATAAAAATGCAGGCAATAACTTCTATACATATGAAGTTTTTGGTCAAGGTAATGGAGTAATACTCGATAAAAATAAATGTTCAATGGAGCAGAGAATTGATGATTGTTGGGATGACTTAAAGAGTAATGAACTCAATCCTGATGAGTTAAAAAGACTTTATTATTCATTTGAATTACAAGAAAAAAGCCAAAGCTCTAAATTTGATTTATGGGATGAGAATAGAATTGATGATAAAGAAAAAATAATTAATATATTAAATCTTGACCCTTCTAAAAAGATTATTTCTTGCTATCCCAATGTTTATTGGGACTCCACACATATGGGTCTTGATGGAGTTTCAAAGGATTTAACATCTTGGTTGGTGGATATGATTCGATTTGCAAAAGATAATCGGGATATTCAGTTAATAGTAAGAACTCATCCTGGTGAACTTAGAGTTCCAGAAATACTGCAATCAAAATATACAATCATTGATTCAATTAAGAGAAACATGGCAGAGATACCGTCAAACGTATTTCTTATAGAACCTAAAAATAATATATCTAGTTATTCATTAGCAGAAATTTCAAATATAAATATTGTATGGAATGGCACCATAGGTATTGAATTTGCTTTAAGAGATATTAAGCCAATTGTTGTAGCAGATGCATACTATGCAAAAAAGGGTTTCACATATGATATTAATAGTTTTAAAGAACTTGAGTCATTTATATTAGAAATTAATAATAAATCTAATCTAGTATTGACTGCAAAAGAAAAAAAACTAGTAGAGATTTTTGCTTATCATATAAGATTTAATAGAAAATTTAATCCTCCAAATTATATTGGAAGTCGCTGTGTCTTATTTAATTACTTAAATACATGTATTGGTAAAAATAGTACACTTGATTCTATGGTTGGTTTTTTCCTTGATAACAATTCATACATGAATATCGGAAAATTTAACTTTGATAACATCACATAATTATTTTATGAAAAAAACCAAAACATATAATGAATTAAAGCTTTTTTCAGGACTTGTATTAATTAGACGCCAGTGGAAGCTTCTTTTCTTAGCAGGATTTGCTGCCTTAGTAATCTTATCACTTGATTTCTTCTTAACAATTAGCATGCCTAGAGTTATTGAGGAGCTATCTATAGTTATAAATTCAGAGAATATATTTAATGTACCGAACTATTTAATTGCTCTTATTTTACTAATTGTAATTAGGCCAATCATAGGTTGGTGTATTAGCTTCTTCCAAATCAGTATGATACTGAAGATTTTAAGAAATCTTGAGGACGAGATTACAGAAAAATGTAAAAATTCTTTTGAGAACGATGATAAAAATTTTTCAAGTGAAACCTCTGCAAATATGCTCATTTCTCATGGAAGATATTTTGTTGATAATTATTTGATACCTTTAATTAGAGCAACAACCGATTTGGGAACAATAATTGTTATCGCAATTGGCTTATTTATTCAATTTCCAATACCTTTAGTTTTCTTTATTGGAGCTGCATTCATATCGCTTTCTTCATATCAATTATTAAGTAAAGGTTTTTTAAGAGACAACGGTGAAATTGTTCTTAAATGCTATGAAGATATTATAAGATCGTCAAAAGACGGATTTTCAAGCTCTTTTATCTCAACCTTAGGTAGTAATAAAGATATTTCGATTAAAAATGTACTGGATAGAAAGAGAAGGTCATCTCTAATACTTGGTTCTATTTCTCAAGGTTTAAAATATGTTGTCGAATTTTGTTTTATGTTTAGTTTTGCAACTTCAGCTATGGCAATGTTATTTTTTAACCCTGATTTAATTGCAGCATTTGTTGGAACATTTGCTTATGCGGGCGTTAGAATGCTTCCGTCTTTTACATCAATCATAGCTTTCTTTCAAAGCAGAAGTGCTGCCGAGCATGCTGTATATGAGCTTTTAAAGTTACTTCATCCAAAATCAATAGGTAAAGTGATTTAAAAATATTATAATTATTCCAATTTAAAAGTAGAGGATCATAATTAAATATTTTTAGTTATATGAATTATTTTTAGGAGTAAAAATTTGCTAAATAAAATTTATTTAAAGTTTATTTTAAGATCAAGATTAAATGTTTGGTTAGGAAAAAAAATATTTAAGAACTCTGGCGGAGTAATTTCAAACCTTATAGGTATTTATATTAGAAAAAGAGATATAAAAAAAAGTAAGTTAAATGATTTTAATTATAAGAAAAATACTGATTCAGAGACCTTGAGGAATGACGGCTTTCTACTTTCAAAAAATATTGATAATGAAGATCATATACACACTCTTTCTAATAAATGGAATGACTACACAAACAAAGTCAAATTTCCGAACGATGGAAGACTTCAATTGAGCTCTGGAGATGACTATGAGGACTCTAAACAATTTATACCCTATTTAGAGCCTTTAATTACAGATAATATTAAAAATACATTGGAAAGTTATTTTAAGAGCTATATGAGAATAATAAATTTCCACATTTATAGAATAAAGAAGCCAACTGGTGTTAGTGAACTTGATTCTTATGGATCAACTGCCAATTGGCATACTGACGGCAGTACATGTGAGTCAATGAAACTATTTTTCATGCTTTCTGACATTACTGAGGCAAATGGACCTATGCAAATATTATCAAAAAAGGATTCTCAAAAAGTTTTTGAGAATAATAAGTTCTTTTTTCCTGATACCGATGGAAAGACAAGGAAATTTATCTCAGAAAACTGTAATGAAATAAGCTTAGAAGGAAAGGCAGGCTCAGTATTTTATGCATTAACAAATGACTCTTTGCATCGAGCTACTACACCGCATGAAGGAAAAGTTCGAGACTTGGTAACTTTTTACATTACTTCTTCATCAATTGAAAGAACTATTACAGAACAATTAGAAAATGCAACTTATAGCGAATTATATGGCTTCCAAAGATTAACAATGACATAGTTCTTTATGGATTTGACATCACAAAAAGAAAAAAATTTCTATCTTCATAATTCAACATTAATTTATATACTTCTTATAAGCGCTTTCGGTCCATATATATTGCCTTCAATAGGAATTCGTTTTGACCACTTGGTTATTTATAGCATCTTCTTTTTTTTAGCGGTGAGCAAGAGGATATATATTTCAAAAAATTCATCAATTCTTTTAATGCTATTTTTGTTGTTAACTATCTTTATAACGCCTTTTTTTAGTTCACTAAATCCACAATATGTAATTTCAAATTCTCTTTTTATTTCCCAAATTGAAAATTACTTACAACCAATAATTATTTTTTTGGTTATATGCTCATTAACACCAAAAAATAAAAATGATTTAGATAAAGTTTTTAATAGTGGGTTAGAAGTAATTTTATGGTTGATAGCAATTAATACACTTTTTTCAATATATATATTATTTAATCCTGACACATCACTTGTAAGAATTTTTAATGGCACAAAAATAATTGGGGACTTTGGCGGATTTAGTGATGTTACAAATGCTGAATTAAATTTAACTGCAGGTAAATTTAGTGGTGTATTTAATCAAACCTTCTTGGTTGGTTTTATTTACTCTTTTGGTTTATTGGCATGGGCATATATTTATAAAAATGAGAATTTACATAAGACAAGATTAAAAAAAATTATACTTTTTATACTTATTGCTATTGGTGGGGTTATGAGCTTTTCAAAAATATTTTTAGTGATCGGCATGCCGCTTTTTTTATTCTTTATTGGGCTTAAAAGATTTTTATACATCAGCTTTTTTGTTTTCTTAAGTTTCTTAATAATACTTTATTTTAATAATGAGCTCTTTCAGATTATTAGAGATTATGAAGGCATGAAATATATATATAGACTGATAGGTTTTTCAGGAAATTTCTTAGATGTTTTTACTTCAGGAAGATTTTCTGATGATTCATTAATTATACCTGGAATTATTTATACTCTTTCTACAAATACTTTTTTTGGATTTGGGTATGGTTCAATAGAAACCTCAGATTTTTCATTCTATGAGATCATTTCTTTAGGTGGAGTGATAAATCTTCTTGCATATAGCCTACTTTTAATTTTTATGATTCTGCCAATATTTTTTTTAAAAAGTACAAAAGATATATATTTTTACTCATTTTTTATTTTATTAAGCTTTATGAGCTCAATTGCAGCTCCCATTTTTACAGCTAACAGAATTTCAATAATAATTTGGTATGTTGTTATATTCTTTTTTTATAAATCTTTAAGAATCAGAACATTGTGAAAATTCTAATCATTGGAATAAATGGCATGATTGGAAATGGCATGTTTAGATACTTTTCAGATAAATATGATGTATCAGGAACTCTAAAAGGTGAATATAAAGATTATAAATTAGAATCACATAAGAATATTTATCAAAACGTAGATCTCAAAAATTTCAAATCTTTTGAGAATGTATTAGATATTGTTCATCCTGATGTTGTGCTTAATTGTTCGGGAATAATTAAGCAAAAATCAAATAAATATACCGAGGAAGAACATAGATATTTAAATTCAGAAATTCCATTCTTGATATCTGATTTAACTTCTAAAAGAAATTTTAGGCTAATAAATTTTAGTACTGATTGCGTTTTTGATGGTTTGAAGGGCTCATATAAAGATGATGACATACCAAATGCACAAGATATTTATGGGCGTTCAAAAGCTTTAGGCGAGGTAAGAAAAGAAAATTGCTTAACTATTAGAACTTCTACAATTGGACTAGAGATTGATAATAAACATGGTTTATTAGAGTGGTTTCTTGATCAAAATACTAAAACCATTCAAGGGTATGAAAATGCTATATATTCTGGATTGACCACAAAGGAACTTGCAAAATATTTGGAACATATATTGGTAAATTTTCATGATTTATGGGGAGTTTATAATATGGCCTCTGAAAAAATATCTAAATATAAACTTTTATCTATTCTTTCAGAAAAATTAGAATACTGTACAATTGTTGTTGAAAAAAACACGGATTTTATTTGTGATAGAAGTTTAAATGGGGAATTGCTTGATAATCTGACTGAATTTAAAGCATCTAACTGGGAAAAAATGTTGTCTGATCTAGCAATTGAAATTAATAATAGGGCAAAAAATGAGCAAAATCTTTGATAATAAAAAAGTCCTAATTACTGGGGGAACGGGCTCCCTGGGTAAAACACTGGTCAAAAGACTTCTTTCAGAGGAGTATGGAAAATTAAAAAATTTGATTATTTTTTCCAGAGATGAAGCAAAGCAACACGCTATGCGCCTAAGTTATGAGAATCAAGAAGTAGCAACAGATGAGGTTACTTATAATAACTTTAATAGAACACTCCAATTTAGAATTGGCGATATTAGAAATTATTCTGATATAGCATCTGCAATGAAAGGTGTTGATATTGTTATTAATGCAGCAGCATTAAAACAAGTACCATCTAGTGAATATTTTCCCGAGCAAGCCCTAAAAACTAATTGTGATGGCGCCAATAATATAATTAAAGCTATAAGTGAATTAGACTTAAAGATAGAAACAGTTGTTTGTATTAGTACTGACAAGGCATGCAAGCCTGTCAATGTGATGGGGCTTACAAAATCCTTACAAGAAAGAATTTTTTTATCTGCAAATATTTTGAATCAGACAACAAGATACATTGCAGTCAGATATGGTAATGTCTTTGCTTCAAGAGGGTCAGTAATTCCTTTATTTCATGAGCAAATTAATTCTGGCGGACCTGTGACCATAACTGTTCCTGAGATGACAAGATTTCTTTTAACTTTAGATCAAGCTGTAGATACAGTTTGTGCAGCGATCAAGGATGCAATGCCAGGAGAAATATTTGTTCCTAGAGCACCAGCTTCATCTGTAATAAATTTGGCAAAAGCTTTAATTGGATCAAGAGATATTGAAATTAAAATAACTGGTATCAGACCTGGTGAAAAATTACATGAAATTATGATTTCTGATGAAGAGGCGCCTTATGCAAGAAAATGCGGCGATTTTTTTGCAATAAGCTCTATGTTGCCTGAATTACATTCATTTAAAAATAATGAATTTCCTAATGCGGTCAATGGTGAGTACAGTTCTGAAAACTCAGTTATATCGCTGGACGAAACAATAAAACTTTTAAAAGTAAATTCATTAATGATCGAAGATTCAATTTCTATAAAAAATAATGAGGAGCTTCTAAGATAAATGAAAAGTAAGTTAAAGATTATGACCGTTGTAGGAACGCGTCCTGAGCTTATTAAAATGTCAAGAATAATTGCTGAATTTGAAAAATTTACTAATCATATCTTAGTTCATTCTGGACAAAATTATGACTATGAACTTAATGAGATTTTTTTTAATGATCTAGGTCTTAAGAAGCCTGATTATTTTTTAAATGCTGCAGGAAAAACTGTAGCAGATTCTATAGGCCAAATAATTTCTAAGTCGGATGATGTTTTTGAAAAAGAGAAGCCTGATGCTATCGTAATATATGGCGATACCAATTCAGGTTTATCAGTTATACCAGCAAAAAGAAGAAAGATACCTATTTTTCATCTAGAAGCTGGAAATAGAAGTTTTGATCAAAGAGTTCCTGAGGAAATAAATAGGAAGATCATTGACCATCTAAGTGATGTCAATCTTCCGCTAACTGAACACGCTAGAGATTATTTAATACAAGAAGGATTGCCACCGGAAAAAACAATAAAAATTGGCGGTACTATGAAAGAAGTTCTTGATCACTACAAGAATCAAATAGAAAAATGCAATCCTCTTGTAAAGTTAAAATTAAAACCTAAAGAATTTTTTCTAATAAGTGCTCATAGAGAAGAAAATGTAGATTCTGTTGAGAGGCTTTCTCTTCTTTTAAAATCTTTAAATAGAATTGCAAAAAAATACAAAAATCCAGTAATTGTATCTACACATCCCAGAACAAAGACTAGACTTAATAAACTTTTAAAAAATTCTAAAATTTCTCTTGATTCAAGAATAAAATTTATGAAGCCATTCGGCTTATTTGATTACATTAAACTCCAAATGATGGCTAAATGTGTTTTATCAGACAGCGGAACTATAACCGAAGAAGCATCATTATTAGATTTTCCTGCAATAACAATAAGACAGTCTCATGAACGTCCAGAGGGGATGGATAGCGGAGTTTTAATAATGAGTGGTCTTGATCCAGAAAGAGTAATTCAGTCAATTGATATAACAATTAGTCAGCACAGTAATAGAAAATATAATCCCAAGGTTGATGATTACGAAAAAGTTGAAGTTAGCCAAAAAGTCTTAAAAATTGTTGTAAGTTATATTGATTACATAAACAGAACTGTATGGAGTCACGAACCTAAAAATTGATTACATTTCATCCAAAGCAATTCATATTATATAATCCAGCTAAATATATATAAGTTCTATGTCAAAAAAAATTCTAGTAACCGGTGCTGATGGCTTTATAGGTTCTCATCTTGTTGAAAGTCTTATAGAGCAAGGAAATCATGTGGTTGCTCTTGCTCAATATAATTCATTTGGATCATGGGGTTGGCTTGAAGAAATCGAAGAGAATAAAAATTTAGAGATCGTTGCTGGCGATATAAGAGATCCTTTCTTTTGCAGAACAATCGTAAAAAAGGTTGACATTGTATATCACTTAGCTGCATTGATAGGAATACCATATTCTTACACCGCACCAGAAACATATGTTGCAACAAATATTTCAGGAACACTAAATATTTGTCAGGCATGTTTAGATCTTGGAATTGAGAAGATCATTCATACCTCAACAAGTGAAGTATATGGCTCTGCAAATTATGTACCAATTGATGAGGAACATCCTATACAACCTCAATCTCCATATAGTGCCAGTAAAATTGGAGCTGATGCAATGGCTATGAGTTTTTATAATAGTTTTGAATTACCTCTTGTGATTGCCAGACCTTTTAATACATATGGGCCAAGACAGTCTGCACGAGCAATAATCCCAACCATTATTTCACAAATAAAATCAGGGAAAAAAGCTATTAAACTTGGTGATGTTACTCCAACTAGAGATTTTAATTATGTAAAAGATACATGTGACGGTTTTATTTTGCTTGGAACAGAGAATAATGCCATTGGAAAATCAGTAAATATAGGATCTAACTCAGAACATAGCATCTTAGATACATTTAAATTAATTAAAGAATTAATGGGGAGTAATATTGATTATCAAATGGATGAAGAGAGGTTAAGACCATCAGGCTCTGAAGTAACAAGGCTCGTTTGTGATAATTCAATTATCAAATCATATGGGTATGAATCTAAATTTACATTTGAGGATGGTCTGGTAAAAACTATTGAATGGTTTTCTGACGAAAAGAATCTAAAGAAATATAAGACAAATTTATACAATGTATAACTATCTTTAGATAATGAAAAAAATTAATAATTCAGAAATAGTTTCTTTTATAAGAGAAATTTATAACACGTCATCTAATGAAATAGTTTCACTTCACGAACCTAGATTTATATCCGATGAAAAAGAATTGCTCAATAACTGCATAGATTCAACATATGTATCTACTGTTGGTAAATATGTTTCTGAATTTGAAAAAATTCTTCAAGATTTTACAGGAGCAAAACATGCGATTTCAACATCCAATGGCACAAGTGCATTACATGTTTCTATACTTGCAGCAGATATTCAACCAAAAGATGAAATAATTACACAAGCCTTCACATTTGTAGCTACCTGTAATGCTATTAAGTACAGCCTTGCTGAACCAGTTTTTGTTGATATTTCAAAAAATACATTAGGAATGTGCCCAAAAAGTCTTTTAAATTGGCTTCATAATAATGCTGAAGAAAAAAACGGATCTTTTTTTAATAAAAATTCTGGTTCAAAAATATCAGCTGTCATGCCAATGCATACTTTTGGACATCCTTGTGAAATAAAAGAAATTAGTGATATTTGTAAAGAATATAAACTTGCTTTAATTGAAGATACTGCTGAAGCACTCGGCAGTTATTATGAAAACAAACATTTAGGCACTTTTGGTGATATAGGAACATTGAGCTTTAATGGTAATAAGATTATTACTACCGGTGGCGGCGGAGCTGTCATTACAAATGACGACAAATTAGCGAATAAGATTCGTCATCTTTCAACAACAGCTAGACTTAAAACAAAATACACTTTTGATCATGACGAAGTTGGGTATAACTATAGAATGCCAAATCTAAATGCATCATTGGGCATAGCTCAAATGAAAAAAATTAAATATTTTATTGATACAAAAAGAGAGGTAGCTTCAACTTATAAAGAATTTTTTGATAATTCAAATATACATTTTTATGATGAACCAAATAATGCGAAATCAAATTTCTGGTTAAATGTATTAATTTTCGAGAATGCTTTACTTCGAGACGAGGCACTTGAATATACAAATAAGAATAATATTATTACAAGACCGCCGTGGAAATTAATGACAAAATTAAAAATGTTTAGTGATTGCGAAAAAAGTGAAATAACAAACTCTGAAGATTTAGAATCTAGAATACTAAATATACCAAGCAGCGTTCCTCTAAAAAATTAGTTCGTTTTAATATTGGTATATCATTTAAATGAATTATAGAAAACAACAAAATGTAATCTTGCTAACTACGGTTTATCCAGGCATAGAAACTTATTTTGATGATTTCATCTCATCAGTTAATGCGCAAGATAATACAAACTTTCAATTATTAATAATAAATGACAATTTTAAAAATCTTGAGAGTCACTTAGCAAAAATAAATATAGATAAGACTCATGTCTTTTCTTCAAAACAAAGTCCAGAAATGAACAGGATTTATGGAATAAAAAAATGTAAAGAATTATATGCTGACATAATTATTTTTGCAGACTCTGATGATACATTTAGCACAAATAGAATTTCAGAAACAATAAATTATTTTAATGACCCTAAACTAGATATCTTGATTAATGATATATGTATTTGTGATTCAGATATTAATATGATTAAGGATAGCTACATTTCAGAAAGAATTGAAAACGAAGCAATAATCAATAAAAATTCAATAAGACACTATAATTTTTGTGGTTTGTCTAACTCTGCAATCAGGTCAAAGATATGCAAAATTGAAGAAATTATTCCAATAAGCCCATTTGATTGGACTTTTTATACAAATCTTCTTTTCAAAGGCGCACATGCAAGATTTACTAGCAACATTAAAACCTATTATAGGCAGCATTCTCAGAATTTTGTTGGCATAAGTGATAGCATAGACGATGATAAAATAATGAAAGCATTAGATACCAAGATTAATCATTACAAAAAGCTTGATAATATATTTGGTGGATTTGATAATCTTATAGAATTTTATGAAAGTGTTTTATTGATGAATGAAGCTGAGCAAAATTTGTATAAACAAAAATGCTATCAAAGATATAAAGAAAATTCCTTTTGGTGGGAAGAGGTAATGGATTGGAGTTAAATTATGGAAATTAAGATTACAGATGCAAATGTGATATCAAATTTCGGTAAGCCTTATGTTATTGCAGAAATAGGAGCAAACCATAATGGTGACATGGATCTCGCAAAAAAAATGATTGAAATTGCTGCTAAAGCTGGAGCAGACTGTGTAAAGTTTCAAAGCTGGTCTGTAAATTCAGTATTTTCAAAAAAGGTTTATGAAGACAATTATTTTCTAAATGATGATTATAGAGATAGAGAAGATATCGACTTAAAAGAAATTGTTGAAAAGTATGCTATTTCTGAAGATCAACTAATTGAAATGAAGAAATACTGTGACGATCAGAAAATTGACTGTTTATCAACACCATTTAGTAAAAGAGAAGTTGATTTCCTAATAGATGAGCTTGGAGCTTCATTTATTAAAGTCGCTTCCATGGATTTAAATAATTATCCACTACTAGAATATTTTGCAAAAAAAAACGTACCAATGATTATTTCTACTGGTTTGAATGAGCTTTACGAAATAGATAAAGCTATAAAGACTATAGAAGAGACGGGTAACAATAAAATAATTATTTTACATTGTGTTTCCATCTATCCTCCTGAAAATAACCAAGTTAATCTAAAAAGGATATCAACACTTCAGCAAATGTACCCTGATTATCCGGTTGGATTTTCAGATCACTCTTTGGGATCAGCTTTACCAATTGCTTCGATTGCTCTTGGTGCTGCTGTCATTGAAAAACATTTCACATTTGATAAGGATATGGATGGTTGGGACCATAAAGTATCAGCAGATGAACAAGAATTAATTGATATATGCGCAGGTGTAAAAAAAGTTTATGAATCTATGGGTACTTCAAGAGTCAGCGCAGTTGAAGATTCTAAAAGGAGAACAGAGTTTAAAAGAAGTTTGATCATCACAAAAGATATGAAAAAAGGTGAAAAAATAAAAGCATCTGATTTGAGTGCAAAAAGGCCTGGCAGTGGTTTAAAGCCTGAAATGTTTGATTTTGTCGTTGGTAGAACTTTATCAAAGGATGTGACGAGTGATTCAATCTTGAATCTAGATGATCTTTTATAAATATGTTAATCCAAGCAAGATGATTTCTTATGAAGAAAAAATTTAGTCAAGTTGTTCTTGTAACTGGCGGATTTGATCCTTTGCATAGCGGCCATATTGCATATTTAAATGCTGCAAAAGAAATTTCGGATTATTTAATTGTAGGCATTAATTCGGATGAATGGTTATTGAGTAAAAAAAAATATTTTTTTATGCCTTTTGAGGAAAGAAAAGCTGTTATTGAAAATTTGAAAGCAGTTGATAAATCCATCGCATTTAATGATTCAGATGGTACTGCAATTGATGCAATTAATATTTGTAAAGATATGTCAGAAAAGGTTTTCTTTGCAAATGGTGGAGATCGAAATGAGAAAAATATTCCTGAATTAAGTGAATTTAAAAATGACAATTCAGTAGAGTTTGTTTTTGGTATCGGCGGTAAATTTAAAATTAATAGTAGCTCAATTATAACTGATGAATTTTTATTAAAATTCAGAAATAAAGCCTTTCAAAAAAAACCATGGGGAAGCTTTATTAATCTTAACAAAGGCAATGGATATAAAATTAAATTATTAGTTGTTAAAAAAGATCAAAAACTTAGTTTTCAGTATCATAATAGACGATCTGAACAATGGATCATTTTAAGAGGTACTGCTTTAATACAACTCGAAGATAAGCTATTTGAGATGAAAGCGAAAGATCATATAATCATTCCTAAAAAAGCTAAGCATCGTGTTGAAAATATTGGTAATGATGACTTGCTTATTCTGGAAGCAAACTTTGGTTCATACATAGAAGAAGATGACATTGTTCGACTAGAGGATATATATAATAGGGTTGTTTAGTCTATGAGCAATAAGATACTTATTATTGGATTGGGTTATGTTGGATTATCTCAAGCAGTTTTGCTGCATAAAAATAATAATGTCCATGTATTAGATATTAATACACAAAAAATAAATTTTATTAATTCAAACAAATCTCCTCTTGAAGAAAAAGAATATCATGATTACTTTAGTAGCAATGAAATTTGTATAAAAGGCTACAATAATTTAGAGGATATAGAAGATGATTACGACTTTGTATTAATTTGTTTGCCTACTGACTTTGATACAGAAAAACATGAATTAAATACTGGCTTAATAGAAGAATACATTGAATTTTTCATTAGCAAAACAAAGTCAAAAATAATTATTAAGTCAACAATCCCAATAGGTTTTACTGATTTTCAGATTCAAAAATATAGTACTAATAATATTTCATTTTCACCGGAGTTTCTAAGAGAAGGGAGTTCTTTAAATGATGTTATGAATCCATCAAGAATTGTTTATGGACCTAAGAACTCTTGCTCATTGGAATTTAATAATATTGTCTCCAAATCATTAAATCATAGTAATTACAAAGTTAGATTTATGGAATCTGTTGAAGCAGAAGCTGTAAAGTTATTTTCTAATACATATCTTGCGATGCGAGTTGCTTTTTTTAATGAAGTAGATAGTTTTTCTTTGCAAAATAACCTCAATTCAGAAAAAATTATAAGTGGTATTTCTGATGATAATAGAATTGGAATGTTTTATAACAATCCTTCATTTGGGTTTGGAGGATATTGTCTTCCTAAAGACTCTAGAGAGCTTTCAAATTATCTGATTAATCAAAATAGTCATGCTGGTTTAATTAATTCGATAAACACTTCAAATAATGAAAGAAAAAAGTTTATCTCTGATTATATTTTGAAAAAAAGCCAAGGCTTAATTGGAATCTATCGTATTAACATGAAAGTAAATTCCAAAAACTTCAGAGAATCAGCAATTTTAGATATCATTAAGATGCTTTCTGACAGCAATGCAGATTTTATAATATATGAGCCTTTGATTAACGATGATAATTTTGAGGGATGTAAAGTTATAAAAGATTTAGATACATTTAAAAATATATCAGAACTAATTATATCTAATAGGATTGATGAGAATATTTTAGATGTAAAACATAAAGTCTTTTCAAGAGACATATTTAAAACAGATTAATGATAAATTTTCACAACATTTCAAAGGATGCTCCATATAAGAAGTTCCTTAAGTATTATGATCTTGCAAAAACAAATAAACAAAATTTTATTGAAGCAATATCAATAAGCTCATTTTCAAAAAAGTACAATGAAGTTAACTCAAGATATGTAAATTTAAAATATATAAGAGGAAGTGAATGGATTTTTTTTACAAATTATGACAGCCCAAAATCAAATGAATTTATGGAGCATAATCAAATTTGTGCTACTTTTCATTGGGATGCAATAAATACTCAAATTAGAATTAAAGCTAAGATTTCAAAAACATCAAAAGATTTTTCAGATAATCATTATGCAAATCGTTCTATTGAAAAAAATATATTGGCACATTCCTCAAATCAATCAGAAATTATTTCTTCATATAAAATGGTTAAAGATAAGTATGAATTAACTAAATTAAAAAAAGACATAATCAAACATAGACCAAAAAATTGGGGAGGATTTTCTTTTATTCCATATTATTTTGAATTTTGGGAAGGACATGAAAATAGATTAAATAAAAGAGAGTGCTTTTTAATTGAAAACAAAAAATGGGAAAAATATTTCTTAGCACCATAAGAACTAAAATATAAATTTGCTTAAATTAAATAAACTAATATAAAATCACTGCATATGAAAAACAATTCTTCTAAATTTTCCTAGTTTGATAAACATATCAATGCATCTCATTTCATTTTAAATACACCTAACGCCTAGATTCTATTTTGCAAAAAAAGAAAAATACACCTATAAACAATCAGATAAATGCAACAGAAATAATGCTTATTGATAATAGTGGGGTCAAAAAAGGCGTTATGCCAATTGAAGATGCGTTAAAAGCTGCTCAAGATGTAGATATGGATTTAGTTCAAGTTTCTAATAATGATGCAAAACCAGTAGTTGCAAAAATATTAGACTACGGTAAATACATATTTGATAAAAAGAAAAGTCAATCAGCCTCTAAGGTAAAAGTTAGAAAAAATACCCTTAAAGAAATAAAGTTTAGACCATCAACAGACATCGGAGATTATGAGATTAAGTTAAAAAAAATAAAAAGCTTTATTCTTAACGGAGATAAGACTAAAATAAGCGTCCGATTTAGAGGAAGAGAAATACTTAATAGCAATCTTGGTCTAGAACTATTGAACAGGTTACGTGAAGAGTTGGCTGACATTTCACAGGTTGATCAGGAGCCTTCATTAGAAGGAAGACAGTTGCTTATGGTTCTATCACCTCAAAAAAGGAAAAAGTAAAATGGGATATAAATTAAAAACACATTCTGGAGCATCTAAGCGCTTTAAGCGAACTGGAACATCTGTTAAAAGCAGAAGTGCTAATAGGAACCACATTCTAACCAAACAATCTACAAAAAGAAAACGTCATAATAGAGGACTAAAAAAATTAGATGGTACTGTTTTAAAGATGGCATCTAAGTTAATAAAATAATATGCCTAGAGTAACTAAAGCTGTATCAGCAAAAAGCAAACACAAGAAGGTACTTAATGCTACCAAAGGTCATTATGGTGCAAGAAGCAGACTTTACAAAACTGCTAAGCAATCAAATATAAAAGCTTTACAATACGCTTTCAGAGATAGAAAGAACAGAAAAAGAAATATCAGATCACTCTGGATCTCAAGAATAAATGCAGCTACCAGAGAGCTCAATGTTTCTTATTCAGTATTTCAAAATTCTCTCACAAAAAAGAATATATTACTTAATAGAAAAATTTTATCTGACATCGCAATTCAAGATAAAAAAGCTTTCAAAGAAATCTTAGACACAGCAGTAAAATAAATTTGATGCAATGTCAGACTCAAAAAAAACTCTTGCACCAAAGCTAAGTTTTCAAAAGGGCTCGCTTCATCCAATTAATCAAGTAAAAGATCATATTGTTGGTTTTTTAGTCTCTAATGGTTTCACCCATATCGAGGGCCCAGAAATTGAAACTGAAGAATACAATTTTGATATGTTAAATATTAAAGCTTCCCATCCGGCTAGACAGATGCATGACACATTCTATGTTAACAATAAAACTCATGTATTAAGAACACATACTTCTCCTGTTCAAATAAGAGGAATGCTAACATCAAAACCACCAATTTCTTTAATTTCTGCTGGAAAAGTTTATAGAAAAGATGATGATGCTACTCATTTACCCATGTTTCATCAAATCGAAGGTATTTATATTGATGAAAATGTTAATTTTGCAAATTTAAAAAGCATCATATATAAGATTATTGAATTTTTATTTGGCAATGAAGTAGATGTAAGATTTAGACCATCATATTTTCCATTTACTGAACCGTCTGCTGAAGTGGATATTAGAATCAAGGGAGGAAAGTGGCTAGAAGTTTTAGGCTGTGGAATAGTGAATCCTATAGTCTTGCAAAATTGTAAAATTAACAGTAAAAATTTTTCGGGTTTCGCATTTGGGCTAGGAATTGAAAGAATTGCAATGCTGAAATTTGGTGTAAACGACATCAGGGAGTTTTACAAATCTAACTTAGATTTTTTAAATCAGTTCAAATGAAAATACATACAACTCACTTATCAAAATTTTTTGAACAAGATTTAGATAAAAACATTTTATCAACGCAGTTATTTCAACTTGGTCATGAAAATGAAGTTAAAAATGATACGATTGACATTGATCTAACACCAAATAGAGGTGATTGTCTTTCATTATTAGGCATTTCAAGAGAACTAAACGTTTTTTATAAAGGAAATTATGATTTACCAATTTATGAAAATGAGATCGAACTTTTTGATTTTGATTTTAAAAATTATGCTAATTTACAATGCCCAAGAATATTCTTCTTAAATATTTCTGTAAAAGATCTTCCAGATAGTTACATTCCTGAAGTTGAATCTTATTTTAAGGATCTAAATATTAAAAAGAATAATTTTTTTACAGATATTTCTAATTATGTAGCTTATGAAATGGGGCAACCAACTCACTGCTATGATTCTTCAATGATTGATGGATCAATTATTCTGTCTGAAGAAAAAACTAACGAAACTTTTTTGAATCTACTTGACCAAGAAATTAACCTTAGTGGAAAAAATCTTGTATTTAGAGATAGTAAAAATATTATCAATCTTGCTGGAATTATTGGCGGCAAAAAAACTTCATGTAATATTAAAACAAAAGATGTAATAGTTGAAAGTGCGTACTTCAATCCAGAATCAATAATAGGAAAGTCTGTAAAATACAATATTAACTCTGAAGCTGCTCATAAGTTTGAAAGAGGAGTAGACCCTTTGATGCAAGAGAAAGCTCTTAGAAGGTTTATATTTTTAGTTGAACAACATTCAAAAATTCAAGATCTTAAAATTTATAGATATATTTCAAAAGATTTCAAAAATGTTGAATTGGAATCTAATGTCCTCAAGATAAATGAAATCCTGGGTACAGATGTTAATGAAAAAGATTATTTTGATATGCTTTCCAAGCTTGGTTTTATAGTAGATAAAAAGATTTTTGTTCCATCCTATAGGTCTGATATAAATCATGAAAATGACCTTGCAGAGGAAGTAGCTAGAGTAATTGGATATGATCAGATAAAGCCTATTGAATTTAAATCGACTGCTGATATTGGTATCAGAAACATAAACGAAACAAAGTTAAAACATTTCTTAGTTGATAACGGCTTCTTTGAAGTCATTAATATGCCATTTTCAGATAATTCTAAAAAAGACTGCATAAGAATTGATAACCCACTTGATATTAACAAAAATTCTTTTAGATCTGACATATCAAGTTCGTTAATTTCTAATTTAGACTTTAATGAAAAACGTCAAAAAGATTCTATTAAATTATTTGAGATATCAGATATTTACTCCTTAAAAGATGAATTAGTATATGAAAAAAAATTTTCAATGTTAGTGTCAGGTAGACAAGGACATAATTATTTAGATTTCAACAAAAAACTTGATGAAGATTACTTAGTTAGTTTATTTAGAAAGTTAGATTTTGATATTAAGACACATATATCATCTTTTGATAGGCAAAAAATTGATTCAAAGATTAAAAATCCAATATTTTTGATTGAGATAAGATTAGATGAACTTATTGATCAATTAAATTTAGATAATGTTGAACTTAAGCACAAAATTAAATTTAAACCATATGAAGAAATTTCAGAATATCCATCCACCTATAGAGATATTTCTTTTGCCTTCTCAGACTCCACATTAATTAATAAACTAGAGAACATTATTGAAAAATACGAAAATATTTATTTGAAAGAATCATTTATTTTTGATTATTATCATGATGCTCATTCTAATAGAATAAAACTTGGATTTAGATTCATTTTTCAACATCAAGAAGATACATTGACTGATGAAACGGTTGATATAATTATGGATGAGATAATAAAGATTGCATTAACTCAAGGTGATATCGAAATACCAGGTTTACATAAAAAATGACAAATTCAGTATTTAAAAATACAAAAATTTCTGGAGTTGTTACCTGTGTACCAAACAAAAAAGTATTTTTTGAGGATGATGCTCTATCAGTTGGCTTTGATGCAAAACAAATATCAAGAATAAAGAAAAATATTGGATTAAATCAACGCCATGTTACGGAGGCAAATCAAACTTCATTAGATTTATGTCTATATGCAGCAGAAGACCTAATGAAGGGCCTCAAATTAGATAAAAATGAAATAGATGCATTAATATTTGTAACTCAAACTCCAGACCACTTTCAACCATGTAATGCAGCAATCACTCATGGTAAATTAGGTTTATCAAAGAAGTGCGCATCGTTTGATATTAATCTAGGTTGTTCAGGATATGTTTATGGTTTGTGGATAGCAAGTATGATGATTGAAACAAATTCATGCAAAAAAGTTCTTCTTCTTGCTGGTGATACATTAAGTAAATGTGTTAACAAGAAAGACAGAAGCGCTGGCTTTCTTTTTGGTGATGGCGGATCAGCTACAATTATTGAATCATCAGTAAGTAAAAACGAAATGTTTTTTTCTTTGAATACAGATGGGAGTGGATCTGATTTTATTAAAATACCTGCTGGAGGTTTTAGAATGCCAAAATCTGACGAAACTTCTAAAGAATTCACTACCGAGGATGGCAACACTTTTTCTGACGAAAATCTCATTATGAATGGAGCTGAAGTATTTAATTTTTCTATTTCTGAAGAACCAAATGCTATAAAAGAGCTTATTAAATTCTCACAAAAAAATATAGAAGATATTGATTACTTTATTTTTCATCAAGCAAATAAATATATATTAAGTAATATAGCTAGAAGATTAAAAGTTAGTAACGAAAAAGTACCAATGGGAACGGTTGAAAAGTTCGGCAATCAAAGTTCTGTTTCAATACCTTGCACAATTAACGACAGCATAGGTCATGACTTGGTTTCAAATAACAAAAGTGTTATTCTTTCTGGATTCGGGGTAGGACTTTCCTGGGCATCATGCATCGCAACTTTAAATCTCGAATATTGCCCTAAAGTTTTAGTTTGCAAGGAGTAACATGGATAAAGCAGAATTTATAGCGAAGTTTAAAGATGTTTTGCAGAGAGATGAGGAAATTAATGAGGAAATGCATTTAGATGACATTATCGAATATGATTCAATGTCTCAATTGAATGTAGTTGTTTTAATCGATACTGAATTTGGAATTCTTATTACCCCTGAAGATTTAGACGAATGCGAAAAAGTAAAAGATATAATATTGTTATTGGGAGATAATGTTATATAACTTGTGAATGTTTTTAATTCCGAAGATATTATTTTAATTACTGGTGCTTCATCTGGTATTGGCAGACAAGTCTGTCAGGATCTTAATAAAAGTGGAGCTTTTGTTATAGCTGTTGCGCGGGATATCCAAAAGTTAGAAAGCCTTAATCGTGAAATTGAATTTCCTGAAAATTTTGCTATTGAACAAAAAGACTTATCAAAAGAGCCAGAAAAACTTGAAATATGGATTAAAGATATTTCAAAGAAATATGGAAAGCTTTATGGTTTAGGTCTTATAGCAGGTATTCAAAATATTTCTCCAGTTTCAGGCATAAAAAGTGCAAGCTTGAATGAAATTTTAAATGTAAATCTTTTATCAAATATTTATTTATCAAAAGGCTTTATAGACAGAAGAGTCAATAGAGGAAATGGAAGCTCAATAGTTTTTATGTCTTCAATATCTTCTATAAAAGGTGAGGCCGGATTATCTATGTACTCTACAACAAAAGGAGGATTGAATAGTTTTGCAAAAAGTTTGGCTAAAGAATCTGCTCCTCAAGGAATAAGAGTGAATACAATTTTAGCAGGACTTGTTAAGACAGATTTAATTGAAAAATGGTCAAGCATTTACACGAAAGAATATTTAGACATAGCAGAGAATGATTATCCATTAGGAATTTCTTCTGCAGAGGATATATCTTCAAAAATTTTATTTCTCCTATCAAACAAGAGCTCCAAGATGACTGGATCTGAAATCCTTGTGGATGGAGGGATTACACTTTAAAAACAATGAAAGACGTTCATATTATTGGAACTGGAGGTTTGTCAAAAGAACTGATCGGTTACATATTGAATGATAATATGCATAATTTACTTGGATGCTGGGGCGATAAAGATTTCAACAATCCTGACTTAAGCAAATTTTATAAAGGAGACTTTAAGGTATTTAAAAAGTCATTTAAAAAAAATGATTCTGTTTTCATCGCTGTTGCAGACCCCTTAGTTAGAAAGAAGATATATGATGAATTAAAAGAATATGAATTAGTTTTTGATTCATATGTGCATCCTACTTGTATTATTTCACCATTTGCAAAAATAGGAATGGGTTGCATTTTAGCACCAGGAACAATGCTTACTGGCGATCCTGAATTAGAAAACTTTGTATTTACAAATACTGAAGTTGTTATAGGACACGACTCTAAAGTTGGAAAGTTTTGTACATTGTTTCCAAAGGTTGAAATATGCGGTGATTGTATCATTGGTGAGTCGTGTATTCTCGGCATCAATTCGATTGTTTTGCCAAGGATGAATGTTTGTAGCAACTCTAAATTAGATGCTGGATCGATTCTCAGAGAGTCAATAAAAGAACCATCTTTGTATTCTGGAAACCCAGCAAAAATGATTAAAAAGTATAAAAAATAATTTAGTGACGTGTTTGAAAATAATCTAAATATTAATGGACCAGTTATTGTTCATTCTGATATTTTTCAGACTATGCATTTACTGGAACAAAAAGTAAATATTAAAACTAATCCCAATCTTATATTAAAAGAACACTTTGAAAAACTTGAAAATGCTTTTGGAAAAGATAATCTATGCTTTCCTTCATTTAACTATGATTTTACAAAAGATGGAATCTATTCAGTAATAAAATCAGAGAGTCAGGTTGGAGCTCTTTCAAATTATATTTTAAATGAAAAAATTCTTACTCGAACACATGTACCTGTGTTTTCTTTTTTATATGGCAAAAATTTTTGTGGTGATTATGAGAATTCACCATTTCAAGAAAATTCTATATTTAGTGAAACTTATGATAATGATGGAATAATTTTATTTTATGGCGCAGGAATAAACTCTTGTACTTACCTTCACTTTGTAGAATCACAATATGGACCACCGCAATATAGATATGATAAGAAATTTCAAGGGACCATAGAAATTAATGAAAATGAGATAAAAGAAACTTATGTTAATTTTCATGTAAGACCATATGGTTTAGGTCTGGATTATAATTGGATTTTTTTATATGAAATATTAGAAAAAGCTAATGCCATAAAATTTCTTCATACCAATGTTTTTTATGTTAAAGCGAGAGATTTATCTGAATTATGGTCAAGTCAAATCTTAAAAGATAGCATCTCTATACTATCAAATGAATGTAAAATAATAGTAAAAGAGAAATTAAATAAATTAAATAGAAGATTTAATATTAAAGATTTTGAAAGATGATTGGTAAAGAAATACATAATTTCGCAACGTCATTATGGCCTATCAATAGAAGTTTGACTGGCGAAGGGGTTAGGGAGACTCTATTAGCAATTAAAGAACATATTCCAGATCTTAATATTTTTGAAGTTAAGACTGGAACAAAGGCTTTTGATTGGACGGTTCCTAAAGAGTGGAAAATCAATGATGCATGGATAAAGGATCCTGAAGGTAAAAAAATTTGTTCTTTTAAAGAGAACAATTTGCATATTGTTGGTTATAGCATTCCTTTTCATGGAAAATTAACTTTGAGTGAGCTTCAAAAAAGATTGTTTTCTTTGCCTGAACAACCAAATGCTATTCCATACATAACTTCTTACTACAATGAAGATTGGGGATTTTGCATTAAAGATAGTGAACGCCAAGCTCTTAAAAATGGCGATTATGAAATATTCATTGATTCTGAGCTTTTTGATGGATCTCTAACTTATGGAGAGCTTTTATTAAAAGGTAAAGAAAAAAAAGAGATTTTTTTATCTACATACGTCTGCCATCCATCAATGGCAAATAATGAACTTTCTGGACCTTGTGTAACTACTTTTTTATCAAAGTGGATATCGTCAATAGAAAATAGAAGATACTCATATAGGATAGTTTTCATTCCAGAAACAATAGGCTCAATAGTTTATTTAAGTAAAAACCTTAACAAAATGAAAAAAAATATTTATGCAGGATTTAATATTACTTGTGTTGGAGATAACAGAACATTTTCCTACTTGCCATCAAGAAATGGTAAAACAATAAGTGATAAAGTTGCATTACATGTTCTCAAACATATAGATAAAAGTTTTAATAAATATAAATGGACTGACAGAGGAAGTGATGAAAGGCAATATTGTGCACCTAATATAGATTTACCTATATCATCAATTATGAGAACAAAATATGGTGAATATCCGGAATATCATACTTCTTTAGATAATTTGAACGAAGTTGTATCTCCCGAGGGTCTTAATGGGGGATTTGAAATTTTAAAGTTAGCAATTGAAGCCCTTGAAAAAAATATATATCCAAAAGTAACTGTAATGTGTGAACCTCAATTAGGTAAATATAATTTATATCCATCGATTGGCGGCCCTAAAGCATCTAAAGATTTAAGAACAATGAGTAACTTATTATCATATTCTGATGGCTCACATGATTTAATTGATATTGCTGAAATGTGTGACGTTCCTGTTTGGAAACTATATTCGATAGTTAAAAACCTTCAATCTAAAGGACTTTTGATAACATAAACATATTTTAAAGTTTATAATACTTCTTAAATATAGGTAAATCATATGGATAAAATAGAAGCTCTTATTATTAATTTATTAAAGGAACTTGGCTCTGAGAATGACAATGAAAATCTTATTAATGCAAATTCCAAAACTAAGCTTTTTGGAGAGAATGGTAATTTTGACAGTATGGGGCTAGTAATATTTATATCTGACTTAGAGGAAATAATTGATGAAGAGTTTGGTAAGAATTTAACATTAGCTGATGATCGAGCAATGAGTCAAAAAACTTCTCCCTTTAGAAATGTTGAATCACTTACTAAGCATATTCAACGATTGATGAATGAATAAAAAATGTATGTAATCGCTATTACAGGGACTAGAAAAGGTATTGGTAATGATCTTGCTAATTATTATTTAGAGAAAGGTTTAATAGTTGCAGGATGCAGTAGAAAAAAATCATCAATAGAGCATAAAAATTATAGACACTTTACTTTAGATGTTGCTGATGAATCTCTAGTGAAAGATATGGTTAATTCAGTAAAGAAAGAATTTGGAAAGATCGATGCTTTAATTAATAATGCTGGTATTGCTTCCCTAAATCATTCATTAACAACACCCTACGATACAATTAAAAGTATTTTTGAGACAAATATGTTTGGAACTTTTTTATTTATCAGAGAAGTAGCAAAAGTCATGGTTAGAAAAAAATATGGAAGAATAATTAATTTTTCAACTGTTGCAGCAGGCATACGTCTAGAAGGAGAAGCTTCTTATGCTGCCAGCAAAGCTGCAGTTGCTAATTTTACTCAAACAGTTGCAAAAGAGTTAGGAGACTTTGGAATAACTGTAAATGCTATTGCCCCAACTCCTGTAAAAACAGATTTAATTAAAAATGTGCCTGAGGACAAACTCGATAAGCTTTTTGAATATCAAGCAATTAAAAGGTTTGGAACATTTGAGGATATTAAAAATCTAATCGACTTTTTTCTCAGAGATGAAAGCAATTTTATTACGGGCCAGATAGTATATTTAGGTGGAGTACATGATTAACAATCATTGGTTTGTTAGTAATTTAAATAATTTCAAAGATCAACTTGCCCTAGTTCATGAAGATAATGAGTATAAGTATGATGAAATTCTTAACAAAGTAGCTGAATATGATAAGGAAATTGAAAAAAAGATTATTAATGGTTCCGTTGTTGCAGTAATTTCAGATTATAGCTTTCAATCAATATCAATTTTTTTATCTTTATTAAAGAAGAATTGTATTATTGTTCCCATAACTTCAAAAGTTGATGAGGAACAAAAACTCCGAATTGATGAATCAAATACAGAAGTCATTATAAAATTTGAAAATACTGGCAATTTATTGATAACTTTTAATGATACAAAAATCAATTCAGAAAACAATCTTATAAATGATTTAAGAAATAAAGAAGCTGCTGGATTAATTCTTTTCAGCAGCGGTAGCACAGGCACGCCAAAGGCGATGCTTCAAAATTTAGAAAACCTATGTGATGTCCATAAACATAAAAGACCTAAATCAATAGTGATGATGATATTTCTAATGTTTGATCACATTGGGGGGATAAATACTCTTTTAGGATTATTAATGGTTGGAGGCGTGATGGTTATTCCATCGAATAGAGATCCTAATCATGTTGCAGAGCTAATACAGAATTATAAAGTTAAGGTTTTGCCTGCTTCACCTACTTTTTTGAATTTACTTTTAATGAGTGACGCTCACAAAAAATATGATCTTAGCTCATTGCGAATGATTACTTATGGAACTGAAGCAATGCCTGAAAGCCTTCTTCTCAAGTTGCGTAATACGTTTAAAAGAGCAAAATTGCTTCAGACTTTTGGTACTAGCGAAACAGGAATTGCTCAAATGAGATCTAAATCATCTGAAAGTACTTTTATGAAATTTGATGATCCTAATCTTGAATACAAAATTGTTGATAGAAAATTGTACTTGAGAAGCGCTACTCAAATATCAGGTTACTTAAATGCGTCCATGGAAAGCTTTGATAATGACGGTTGGTTTGATACTGGTGATTTAGCTGAGGAAGCTGACGATGGTTATATTAAAATTATTGGAAGATCTAAAGAGATTATTAATGTTGGAGGCGAAAAGGTGCTACCTAATGAAGTTGAAACTATTATCTTAGAGATGGATGATGTTGCTGATTGCATTGTATATGCCAAGTCTAATCAAATAATGGGACAAAGTGTTAATGCAGATGTTGTTATGAATCTAGATATATCAAATCGAGAGGCAAGAAAGCTTATCAAAGAGTATTGCAGTGAGAAACTTGAACCCTATAAGATTCCGTCTTCAGTAAATGTTGTCAAAGAAACTAATTTTAGTTCAAGATTTAAGAAAATGAGAATAGATAAAGACGTTGATAATTCTTAGTCTTTTTTATCAGTCAGCAATTGTAAAGTCATAAGATATAAAAATTTTTTATATCATATATAATTGCAATAACTAAAATGTTTAAAATGAAAAAAATTAATTTATTCATACCGTATATAGTATTTGTTTCAATAAATTTGTTTGCACAAGAATTGGATCAAAAATATCTTGATAGTCTTCCTGAAGACATGAGGAAAGATATTTTGGAGCAAGCAAATCAGAGGGATGAGCTTGAAAAACCAGTATATAGAAACGACACAAGCCAGCTAGAAAAAGAGATTGATGATGATAAAGATGATGATGAGTCTGAGAATAGGCTTAAAGTCTTTGGAGAAGATTTTTTCTCATCATACCAGTCAACATTTATGCCAATAAATGAACCAAATTTTGATTCTGAATATATCTTGGACTATGGCGATGTTCTTAATATTCAACTAATTGGCCTAAAGAATTCAACTGATACTTATGAGGTTTCAAGAAATGGCTCAATAAATATTTCTGATGTGGGAAATATCAGCATATCAGGACTATCATTAGCTCAGGCTAGCACTTTGATACAAGCAAAAGTAGAGAGCATATATGTAGGAACAGAAGCTTATACATCTATAGAAAATATGAGGGACATTAATGTCTTGGTTTCAGGAAACGCATTTAATCCTGGAATATATACATTAAGCGGAAACTCTAATCCATTGCAAGCTCTTGTTGTAGCAGGAGGTATTAATGATTTTGGAAGCTTTAGAAATATAAAAGTTAAAAGAAATAACAAGGTTATAGAAACAATTGATATTTATGAATACTTAATTTTTGGTAATGCCCAAAAGCATATAAGGCTTCAGTCAGGTGATCTTATTTTTGTTGAGAAAAAGGAAAATCTTGTTACTGTAGATGGAGCAGTTAAAAGACCTATGATTTACGAGTTGAAAAAGGGTGAATCACTTGATAAATCTATCATGTTTGCTAATGGCTTAGATGTTGATGCAGATCTTGAAAACATCACCCTAGATAGAATTGTTGGAGGCAGAGTAACTCGAGCAATAGTCGATTCAATAGATGACTTAAAAAATGTCAATTCAAATCATAAAGATGTTGTAAATATACGAAGGTTTAAATTTAGAAATGTTAGTATTACCGGTTCAGTAAATAATCCAGGCTCATATTTAATGAATGAGGGCGAAACCGTATACGATCTAGTTAACAAAGCAGGAGGCTATTCTAAAAATGCCTATCCATTCGGAGGTGTATTTATTAATCAGAATGCCAAAGAAGTAAATGAGCTTGCTAACGATAAGCTCTATAAAGACCTGTTGACATTAATAATGAATCAGTCTTCTTCAAATCCTGAGGCAGACCTAACACCATTAGTTACACTAGCATCAGACTTGAGAGATTCTGAAGCATCGGGCAGGATACAAGTAGAGTTAGATTTACAAAAACTTCAGAGTAATCCGTCATTAAATACAATTCTTCAAGATGGAGATGAAGTGATCATTCCAGAACTAGTAAACCATATTTATATTTTTGGAGAAATATCAAATCAGGGAACAGTACTTTTTGATCAAGATATGGGTGTAGATTATTACATCAACAAACAAGGTGGACTTTTGGAATCAGCTGATAAAAATGCAATATATGTTCTTTTGCCGAATGGAGAATCAATAAGGCTTAATAACAGAAAGAATTTATTTATGAACTATAATGCTCCCGAAGTAGTAATTTATCCAGGATCAGTAATTTTTATTCCTAGAAAAATTAATAGTGATTATTTAAGAAGGCAGTCACTTCAAGCATACGCGGCAATTTTAGGAAACATTGGAGTATCGCTTGCATCCATTTCTGTTCTTAAAGATTAGAATTTTTGACGAATTGAAGTGACATAATTTTTTAATATGCATTTTCAAAGAAGTACTATATTTTTTAAAATAATATTATTAAGTATTTTATTTTCAAATAACATCACATCGGATAGCTTTCAATATAACTCGTATAATAATCATGGTGTTGTTGGATTAATTAATATGCCATCTGCAAGATTTTTTAATGAGTCAGTTCACGGAATCACTTTATATGATGGCACCCCAGATCAAAAAATTACTCTAACATCTAGTCCATATGATTGGTTTGAAGCATCCTTCTTTTACACAAATGTTCAAAATAAACCCTATCCATTTTATGAGTATCAAGATTATAAAGATAAAGGCTTTAATCTTAAGTTAAGAATCAAGGAGGAGGGAATCTTACCTGCAGTTGCAATTGGAATAAATGATATTGCAGGTACTGGTCTATACAGTTCTGAGTATATTGTTGCAAGTTACGGCATAAAAAAGCTTGATTTACATTTTGGTATAGCTTGGGGAACGTTAAATGGCGCAGATCAAAAAATAAGAAATCCTCTAATTGATTTTGATAGTTCTTTTGAAAATAGACCAACCACTTACGAGGGAGCTGGAGGGCAATTTCAGGCCTCTAGATATTTTTCTTCTGAAGAAGTCTCACCTTTCTTTGGTATATCTTACAGTCTTAATGAAAAAACTTTATTAAAGTTCGAAAAAGATACAACCTACACAGATGGATTTATAGATTATGAGCAATCAAAAAGCGATTATTCATTTGGGATAGATTATTCAATAACTGAAAATTTTGTTCTTGGGTTTTCGTATGAAAGAGGAAACTATTCTTCACTAAAATTTCTTTACAAAAATAATCCAAAAACAAACTATAAAAAATACCAATATAAATCGGCAGAAGTTAACCAAAAAGACGATAAGTACTCTAAATTAATAACTAACTTAGAGAAAAATGGAATTGGAGTCAATAAAGTCATTGAGACGAGTAATTCTATAGGACTAGAATTAACTCAATTTAGACATTCTAATCTACAACTTGTCGAAGAAATAATCTATAAGGCCTCTAAAGATGCTGGCATCGAAAAAGGCATTAAAAAGAATTTAAGGGTCGTTGATCTTAATGCTGTGAGTGAATTTGATGATGGTTTTGAAAAAAACGGTAATTTAATATATCAAAGACAAGAAAAAAGATCATTCAACACATCAACCAGAGTCAGATTTAGGCCATTTATAGCCTCAAGAGAGGAGTTCTTTAAAGGAGCAATGCTTCTTGAAAATGATAGTGAATACATTATAAAAGATAATCTAATATTACACTCAAATCTAAAGTATTCTCTTGCAGATAATTTTGATGATCTAAGGTTCCCTCCAGTTGATACATATCCGGCACAAGTTAGATCAGATATAAAACAATATCTTAAAAATATGGACAAAGGAATAATTCTTGGAAGAGCGCAATTAGATTATTATTTAACTCCATACACAAATCACCATCTAATGTTTTCTGCAGGCATATTAGAGGATATGTTTTCAGGATATGGCTTTGAATACTTATATTATAAAAATAATACTAATTATTCTTTTGGTTTTGAGGTATTTGATGTAAAAAAAAGAGATTACGAGTGGGGTTTTGGTAATTTAGATTATGAAAACGTTACTGGCCATATGAATTTTTATTACAGGAATTATGGTCTTATACCGTTTGATATGAAATTATCATATGGTGAGTATCTAGCTGGAGATGTCGGATCAACTATTGAACTTTCCAGATCCTATAGGAATGGTATGAAATTTGGAGTTTTTGCATCTAATACTGATGTTACAGCTGAGCAGTTTGGAGAGGGAAGCTTTGATAAGGGCATTTTTTTCAACATACCAATTTATGGAAACTTAATTAATTATACATGGAGACCTCTCACAAAAGACCCAGGATCAAAAATAATAAGAAAAAACACGCTACATGGACTATTGGTGAAATTTAAACCCATTAATTAAAAACATAATCTAAAAAATAGTTACTTTAATTCAATATCTAATGTTATACTCATCAACCCTTAACAAAATAGTTAATACTAGATGTTAATGGTTTAATGTGTTTTAATAACACTTAATTGTAATACTATACATATTTAATGTTAGTTTTAGTTAATGTATAGTTAAGGAATAATAATAAGTAGAGGAATTATTAATTATGAATATCAAAGGTTTTAATCTTATTTGGGCTGTTTTTTTATCCATTTCACTTGCGGCTAATAACGCTGTTTCAGTTGAAACACCATTTGAAATGGAGCAAAGACTATCTAAAATGTCTGTGCCTGAGCTAGTTGCTCAAGCAAAAGAGCTTCAATTAGAAGCTGCACTTCTTCAAGAAGAAAAGGAATCTTCTCAAAGCCCTGAAAAAATAAAAGACATATCTAATCGACAATCATCAATAGGATCTGAACTAGATATGATTAGAACAATCCTTATTGCTCTTGGTGCAGGTGCTCTGATAGCTGGTATTGCAGATGATGACGACGACGACGACATGTCTACTATTACTCCTCCTGCTGACACATTGGCACCAATCATAAGTATATTGGGTGATAACCCTGCATTTGCTGAGTTTGGATCTACATATGTTGATGCTGGAGCTACTGCGAGAGATCAAGGTCAAGCTATAACAGTTACTTCCTCTGGAACTGTTGATACTTCTGTAGAAGGAACTTATACAATTACATACAGTGCTACTGATGCTGCAGGCAATACAGGTACCGCTACCAGAACAGTAAATGTTGCCGACACAACAGTTCCTGTGTTTACATCTTCTTCAACTTTTGTTGTTGATGAAGGAGCAACTGATGTTGGAACTGTCACAGCAACAGACTTACAAGCTGTATCATTTTCAATTTCAGGTACAACAGAGTTAACAATCACTACATCAGGTGTTCTTACTTTCATTTCACCAGCTGATTACGAGAGTCAAACAGACGATCCTCTAAGTCTTCCATATGATGGCAGTACTTACGATATCCAAGCTGTTGTAACCGCTACAGATGCCAGTTCAAATGCAGCCACACAAGTTATAACGGTAAGCATTAGAGATGTTGGCGGTATTGATGATAATCCTGATACAGGTACTGGAACAAATACAAGTACAAGTACTGAATCTGATGATGAAGATACAAGTACTGGAACAGGTACAGGAACAGGTACAGGAACAGGTACAGGAACAGGTACAGGAACCTCTACATAACTATTTTATAATGAGCCTTGGTAAGAGAGATATTGTAAAAAATATCTCTGCCGAG
>CETU01116252.1_pt1 | contig 44266 bp, 44 predicted proteins | sample 356531 | NCBI WGS metagenome assembly CETU01 (sample SAMEA2623488, study PRJEB7988) | marine metagenome | isolation source: saline water (ENVO:00002010), including
CATGTTTATATGCTGCTGCATGATAAATGTAATTAATATTATGAGAACTAATAACATTGATAAGTCTGTCCTTGTTTCTGATATCTCCTAATATGCCGACAATTTCACAATTAATATTTTTTGAATTCTTTAAAGCATTTACTTCAGACTCAATTGAATATAAATTGATTTCAGAGAATTCGTAAAGCACTATTCTTTTTGGCTTTCCATTTAAAACTTGCCTAACTATCTCGGAACCAATTGATCCCCCAGCCCCTGTAATCATTACGGATAACCCTTCAAATGAAGTTGCCGACTGACTAACCCTATTTCTTGGAAGCAAATCATCAATAGAAAGGTCTTGAATTTCCGCCATCTTCCTTTCATCTTCAAGTATTTCATGAAGAGAAGGCATGCTTCGCACTGCAACTTTGTATTTCTCTAGGCTGCTTATAATTTTTCTTCTTTCACTGATAGTTAAACTAGGTATAGCTAGATATATTTCTAGATCATTGAATTTCTGGGCTAATTTCTTGATGTGTTTTGGTTTTCCATATATTTTGATATTATTTATAGAAGCTCCTTTTAATTTAAATGAGTCATCAAAGAAACCAACAATTCTTATTCTTGGATTATGCTTAATTGAATTAAAAAGCTCGTTTCCAGCTCCTCCAGCACCATAAATTAATATTGGTTTTGCATTAAGACTTTCTTGGGATGGATAAATTAGCAACTTTGCTATATCTCTTGAAATTTGTAAAAAAGCATAAAAAACTGATCCTAAAAGAAAAGACTGAAGTATTACGGTTGTTAGGAAATCTGTTCTTACTAGCTCATATTGATATAAGTATGTGCCTCCCCAAAAAGAGCCAAATATAAATGAGCCTAATAATGCTTTAAAAATTGTATCTTTTGAATCAAAAAATTTGATTAATGACCTGTAGAAACCTGAATAATAAAAATATAAGAAAGTTATCGTGAATGGAATTATAAAACTAATTGCATTAGAAGATATTAGACTATACAAATTTAGTTCAAAGTTTGAGGCTATAAGAAATGTTAATGGTGGGCCAAAGATTACCCAGCACATGAATGCTATAAAACAATCAGCACAAACTAAAACTAAAATTTTTTTTCTTCTAGAAAAGTTTCTAAGCTTAGATGCAAATTTTTTCATTTGGATAATTTTACTTTAAAAAGACTTTAGATGTATAAATGGATTTCCTTATATAATAAATAAAAAATGATAATTTTATATAGAATTTATCGATATAATTAAAGTTATATTTAAAATGAAGAGTTACTATGTTTAATTTTTTTAAAAAAGCTAATTATGAAAAAGAGGATAATAAAAATCCTTCATTTGAAATAGAGCTTACTGCAGCTGTTCTAGCTTATGAAATTGCAAGATCTGATGGTGATATTGGCAATGAAGAGTTAAATCTCCTAATGGAAGAAATAAAATTAATTTCAAAAAAAGTTAATAAAGATGAGACTGAAATTTTAAAAATTATTGAGATTTACAGTAAAGATAGTGTTTCTTTTTATGAATTCGTAGAAGATATAAATTCTAACTATACCAAAGTAGAAAAACATTCTTTGTTAAAATTTATGTGGGACATTGCATTTGCAGATGGTGTGCTCGATGTAAATGAGGAGAGACTAATTAGGAGGCTTGCCGATTTAATTAAAATTAAAGATATAGAGGTTTTAAAGCTAAAAGATTCAGCACAAATACGTTAAGGGTTATCTAAAACTCTATAAAACTAGCGTTATCTTTGATAAATTGACTAGCTTCGTTACGATCACAAGTTCCAGGATAGTGTCCAATATTATTTTCATATATGTCATCGCCAACAAAGGTGAACATTTGAAGAAGAATTACGCATTTCTCTAATTCATTAACTCTAGCATCTTTATATAATTCCTCTGCAAGTGATTTAAATGATAGGCTATCACTCGACATTTTTAGTTCACTTTTTTTATCAAGAATAATAAAGGATGGGTTGTTTGAATTTAAGTCATATGGTTCCCACAAAATAGAATTGCTTGAAATTCCAGGGGATCCATTCTTGGCAAAATTAGACCAAAATTTCATCATATTTTTTGATGTATATGATTTAGAAAAGCTCGCTGGATAAATTAAGTTTGAAAGTGGAAAACCTCCAACTAACTCAGTATTTCCTGCAAGCAAAGGTATTTCAGTTGCATGGGCTGCTCCAATAAGTTTCTTAAAATCTCCTACAATTCTTCTTCTATGATCATCCCAATCAAATCTGTATGCATATAAATTAGTATTTTTGGCTTCATGTAAGCTTCTAAGCGGCTCATCAACCCCTCTTATTTTCCATGAAGCGCTTCTATAATAATTAAAAGCTTCGAAAGCATCTTCATTATTTAATTTTACTTTTGGTATATTTAAAATAGATCCAATAAATGAATACTCAAGATCAACAAAATACTCTGCTGTAGCCAACCAAAGCTTTACCTCATCCGCATTGGAACCAGCTATTAACGGAACATTATTTATTAGCTCATTTTTAGAGAGAGCTTCTCTAAGGCCTATTGCTGGTATTACAATATCATCTCGTGTTAAAAGTGGTAGTTCTTGATATGACTCTCTATTAGCATAAATTTCAAAAAATTCTTTGCCGCTTAAAGATAACAGAGTTTTTCTAATCTCTTCCTTACTCATATCAGCTTGATTGCCATTAGTTATGTTATTTACAACCTCCCAACTAGAATAGTCAGAGGTTGAAGATTTTTTATTTTGTTTATATGCATCTTTTTGTGAAATTGATGTTGTGTATCCTGACATAGCAATAGCTTTATGAAATAAGCCTTTTGCCTTTTTTGAGGCAATAAGTGAATAAACATTATGACCGCCAGCAGATTCACCAAATATAGTTACATTATCTTTATCACCCCCAAATAAGGATATATTTTTTTGCACCCAATCAAGTGCAGCAATTATATCAAGAGTTCCAAAATTAGAGGTTTGATCAATGCCTTCTTGCAGGTCTTGTATTGCAGGATGTGTAAACCAACCAAAAGGCCCTAGTCTATAGTTGATTCGAACAATAATAACATCATGCTTTCTGACCATCTCACTAAAATCATATAAATCCTTAAGTCCAGATGTATTTCCGCCACCATGTATCCAAAACATAACAGGTAACTTATTACTAATCTCATTATCATGTGGTGCAAGTATATCTAGATATAAGCAATCCTCTGATCCGGATACATCTTCTTCTGAGAATTGTGCAGAGCCTCCCAAAGAGGAAGTTTCTTGAATACAAAAATTATTATCTTTTGGTTCAATTTTTAAGTCAGAGTTAATAATTTCTCTTGGGGCTTTCCATCTAAGATCACCAATTGGAGGGTGAGCATATGGAATGTCATTCCAATATATAACTTTATTTTTTATATTACCTTCTGTTATACCTGACGATGAAGAAATTAAATAATCTGCTTTTATTATAAAACTTTGTATTAAAAAGGCTAAAAGTAATACTCTCATAACTTAAATTTAGAATTTTATATAGATTATGGTTTTGTTTAAATTATTAGTTTAATCTTTTATTATATCCTACTTTCGGGATGTAGCGCAGTCTGGTAGCGCACTACACTGGGGGTGTAGTGGTCGTCGGTTCAAATCCGGCCATCCCGACCAAATTCATAGATATGTGTTTTTATTATGTATAATTGCTATTATTAGAATGGTTATAATTTGATTAAATTTATAATTATTAAAAAAAAATATATATAAGTATAAAAAACATGTATATAATTTGCATTCTTGGCTTTATGACGTATTATAAAGTTATAGAATATAAGCCTAATAAAGGAGATAAGTTATGGCAAAGTATATTAAATCTAAATTCAAAGTTTTATGGGGAACAATATTTGCGTTTTTCTATGGTCTTTTTGTTACTGATGTAGCAGCGCAAGATGCAAATTCAGGTTCTGAAGAAAGTGAAGAACAAAAAGGTTCTGATGAGTTAAGCCCAGGTGCTATTGCAGCTGCTGTAGCAGCCGCCGCCGCTCTCATAAATTCAGGTGGAGACGGTCCAGCACCAACACCAGCGCCAACACCAGCGCCAACACCAGCGCCAACTCCAGCACCTACTCCAGCGCCTACACCGGCACCGACTCCAGCGCCAACTCCAGCGCCTACACCGGCACCAACTCCAGCGCCAACTCCAAGTACTAGCACTAGTACAAGTACAAGTACAAGCACAAGTACAAGTACAAGTACAAGTACTGGAACAAGTACTGGTGGTTAGTTTATTTAACTAGTTTATAAAAGGCGGGTTTTACCCGCTTTTTTTAATTCATAAATCCATTCCATTGCTTATCCAGCACATCATAGGTTGAGTTGTAAATAAGCCCTCTTAGATCCTTATCATGATAAAGTTTAGCACCGCCGTCTCTGGTAAGTGGAGATAGTCTAAAGTTTGAATAATTACCCTGATATTTTTTACTAAGAAGATCCATAGGTATTTGGAAATAAAAACCTTTATCAAAACTTCCTTCTCCAAATGTTTCTGCTGAAACATTTGTTCTAGTAAAATATACACCCGCCTTAAATCCTGATCTAGTCCTTCTGCTAATATCAAAAGTATATCCATCATCCTTTGCTAGATATCTCCCAAAACTTAAGCTTGGCTCAATTCCATTATTAAATCTGTAAGCTATATTAAAATGTCCGGTGGTAGTTTTATATTTCCTGAAATCAAATCTTTGTGTTGAGGATCTTTGTTTCACATGAAATAGTTCAAACCCCATAGAATATTTTCTATCAAAAGGTTGATATAAAAATTCTGTGCCGATTCCTGCAAACATTGATTCAAAAATTCCACCAGAAAATTTACCATAAACCTCTTTTCTGGGTGAGAAGATATAATCAAATTGTAATCTTGCAATTTGAATATCATCTTCTTTTAAATAATCCAATACATCAGTTCTGACATGCTCCATGACCGAAGCAGGTCGTGCTGTAGCATTTTCAAAAGTACTGTAAATTGGTAACAAAACTTCAGATGACATAATGAAATTTCTTTTAAACTGTATTTCTGATACGTGTTGAAGATTAACGCCCCCATAAAAAAACTTATCAGGACTTCCAATATGTGATGCCAATACCGGACTAAGAGAGGAAAAAAATACAGGAAAATTTACCTTAGGTTGAAATTCATTTTCCAAATATCTCTCAGGATTTCCACTATATAACGCAGTATTTCTAATTTTTAGCTCCTTAGGTACAGAGCTTGCCTCATCTAAATGACTTGAAACATAACTAATTCTGTTTAATTCAATACCAGCATTTATTTGTGTAATATTTATTAAAGATAAATCAATATCATTTTGTTGCGCAACAACATTAGATATAAATGCCGAATATGATGAGGATCTTATTGAGTTTCTGTAGTCAGGGGACTGAATAGAGACATCCAATTCTCCGTTTTCTTTTAATTCTGCTGTTTGAAGCAAAAGATTGTTATTGTTTAGGTTAGTCAATAAATCTTCATAAAATTTCAGTTTTGTTTTTTCATTTTTATTATTATTAATAATATTGGGTTGAAATTTTGGTTTTGAAGAAAGTGTTTCATCAAATTGAAAACCAAAGTTAAATGAAATATTTAGTGTATTTCCCTTTATATATGAAGTTTCAATTGATAAATGTTTGTTTACTTGAAAATTTAAACCTACATTTATATTTTTATCCTTCTTTCTCAATTCAAAAGAGGCATCTGGTCTATTAATTGCTGAAAAATCTAGATAATTGAAAGGGTCATACTCGATCTTTAGCTTAAGTTTATTTATATTTGGCATAGAGTACTCTAGCCCTCCAAATAACGAAGCATCTCCTCTAAACCATTGATCGTATGTTGGTGAGCCTCCTTGTTTTTTATATTCTGAAAAAGTGGGTCTTGTTTTGAAGTTTGAGGAAACTGATGAAAGAGGATTTTCAAAAGAATTCTCACCAGTAAATTTTCCCCAACCCATCCCCAGAGTAAATTTTGTATTATTAAAACTAGCACTAGAAACAATGTATTCCCTTGAAAAATAACCAGTGCCTGCAAAGTCATCTAAACCAACTGCAACATTTGGAAAAATACTATTTTGTGGAATATAAATAAACTTAACGTTAAATCCTTTATCGAGATAGTGACCTTTTTTATTATTCACTTCCCACGTAAGATCTGATGGTCTGTAATAAAAATATCCTGCCTCTAGCCAGGGAAATGGTGATACAGATAATGTACCAAACTTCCACATATCATTTCTATTTAAAGTTATTGATACATTACCCTCAGCATTAGAAAATGCCGATGGCGTTTGAATTAGGCCAATTTGTCCAAATGAATTATACGAATTTTCTTTAGAAGGACTTTTATCAAGTAGAAAATAATCAAGATATCCTGAATAAAGAGATACTGGAAAAATTAATAAAAAAAAAATCTCATAATTATATTATTGATTTTTTAATACTGAGAGAGAAGTTAAGCTAAGTGCCGCGCTACTCACTATTGGCGCCCAAATTGATGCAACTTCAAGATTGCTTGCTAGGTTTGAAGATTTTGGAACATAGATTATAGAGCCAGGGTATATTAATGCATTTTTAGCATCGCCACTATTAAAGGCAAATCTTGAATTTAGGCTTATACTTTTGGTTTCCCCATTCGGATGAACAACAAAAACAGTTTTTTCATCAGCAGTATCTAAAACTCCTCCAGAAGAACCAATATAATATGATAAATTTTCTAATTCAAAGTACCTCACTGCACCTGGATTATTAACTTCACCTTGAACATAAACTTGTTGGGTCTTATATGGAATAAATATTTCATCCCCATCTTCAAGAATTGTATCTAGCTCAGGTTTTGCTGAAAGTATATCAGTATCAAATTCAACAATAATTCTCCCTGTTACAGGAGCATCTTTCAGCTGCTCGAGAACCAATCCAAGACTGTTAGACTCCGATGCACTTGCAACAACACTATTCTTGATTAAATTATTAAGAAATTTGTTATATAGTTTTTCTTTTGACTCTTCATTTATTCTATAACTATTTTGATTATTTAAATATCCTCCAAAAGGATATGCTGAAGATTCATAACCACCAGCATCTTCGATTAAGTCTTTAAGAGTTGTTCCTATTGGAAGAAGATATGTTCCAGGATTTTTTACGGCTCCAGAAATAGTAACATTGTTATATTTATATTCTCTTATGAACAAACTATCACCATTTTTTGCGACTGTTGATGAGAGTTCAGCAGCATTAATCTCAATAATACTACTTTCTCCTTTGTCCAGCCTCTTAATAAGAATATTTGATTGATCAGAATTTAAATTATAGCCATTTGCAAAACTTACTAAATTTGCAAATGTTTCACCATCCTTTAGCTCATATTTTCCAGGTCTCAATACTCCAGACTCAACAGAAACAATATTTCCAATTGGATTTACGACTATACTATCACCAGATCTTAATCTAGTCCTGTGGTCTGATTTACCATAAATTAAAACATCATATACGTCTAGATTGCCAATGATCTTATTGTCTCGGATTAAGCTTATATTTCTATAACTTCCAATATCACTTACTCCACCTGCCATACTTATTGCGTGTAGCATATTTGAATTTCCATTTAAAGTATAAATGCCAGGATTGAAAGCATTTCCAGATATTAGAACTGTTATGTCTCTAATATTTTTGAGTGTTATAAAAGCTTGAGTTCCAATATATGCCTTATCAACCTTAGCTTTAATTAATGAGCTTGCATCATTTAAAGATAATCCAGCTAATGAGACTTTGCCAATATCTGGAATATTAATAGTGCCATCTCTTTTTAGTTCATATTCTTCAATTGAATCATTTTGTCCGATTAGTTGAATTTCCAGCACATCACCAAAATCTAAAATGTATGATCCATCTAGATTTGGTTCGTTGATAGGCATGAAAGAGGTTTGAATTGTATCAAAAAAATCCGATCCAAATATCTTATATTTTGGATCAATATCCTCTTCTTCTTCCCCTGTTTTCTTATCTATTTTGGTTGATGCTCTTCTATATACTGGCTTTTCAAGCTCTTTTTTAGCTTCCATCTTTTCAAGAACATCTTTCCTTACTTCTTCAGGAAGACTATCGAGAAATTCATCATCAATCTCTTGTGAAAAGCCAATCAACGGTAATAATAAGATAATTGCTAGATAAAATTTTTTCATAATTAATTCAATATTTTACGTAGTATGTTAGAAGCACGAAAATTTAATTTTTTTATGGGTTCTATTATATAGGATTCTTTAGTTTTTGGGTTTCTTCCAACTCTTTTAGGAGTTTGATGGTAAAAAAAAGACCCAAAACCACTTAACTTAATTGTTTTATCAGAAGAGTTTTTTTTAATAATATTAATAAAACTATTTACTATATCGCTACTTTTTTCAAATGGAATACCTAACTCTGATGCAATATTTTTAGAAATACATTTTTTTGTTGTCATCTTTCTAAGCCAGGAATTTTAATATCACCAATCCTAAGACACTCGGAGATTATATCATCTAAAATATCATCAACATCTTTATCTGTAAGTGTTTTAATGTTTGATTGAAAAATAAATCTAAATCCAATTTTTATTTCATCTATTTTTTCATTTACATAATAATCAAAAACAAAAACTTCTTTTAAAATATCAATTTTTTGTGAAAAAATTAAATCTTGCAGTGTCTTCAATTTTATTGAATTTGAAATAGCAAAGGAAAAATCTCTTATGATAGATGGGTACTCAGAAATTTTCTTATACTTAATAAATTTTGTTGATTGTTCTGAAGCGGAATGATAACTGTCTATTTCGTCGCTAAAGTCATTTATAGAAAATTCTATATAAAAGATTGGTGTTTTTTTCTTAGAATTAAAACTATCTCTAGAAATATCTTCAATCTTAAGAAGATCCTGAGGCACATATGATTTAAAAATATCTTTAATGTATGTCTTGTCGATTTTTTTTGAAAAATTCTTATAATTTCTTCCGACCCTACCAGATGCAATAATTCCAATTTTATTTGATTTTTCTATTCTTTTATCAAAAACATATATATCTGAAAATTCAAATAGTTTTATTGATTCCTTTTGCCTTCTTTCATTATAAATTAAGTTTTCAAGAAGAGAATCTCTTAAGCTCAATCTTAAAGTATCTTTTTTAGAATCTAGTGGATTTACTAATTTTATAGCTTTTTCATTATTATTATTAATAAATGGGAAGTTTATAACTTCATAAAAGCCTTTATCGATTAAAAAGTTTTTAATATTATCTTCTCGTTTATTAATCTTTTCATTGTTAATTTTTGGAATTTGTATACTTTTTGCAGAAATGTTGTCATAGCCGACTATTCTTGTAATTTCTTCAGCAATATCATTATGATTTTTTATATCATGCCTATGTGACGGAACTATCAACTCATCATCAATAAAAGTAAATCCTATCTTACTTAAATAAGTATAAATATCATCTCTTGTGATATTGGCTCCAATGATTTTATTGATTAATGAATAATTGAATTTAAAACTAGTTTTTTTAAGTTCTTTAAAATTATATGTAACTGTCTTAATATTTTTGATCTTTGCATGGTCATGAACAACTTTTATAAATCTTCTGATAACTTGATCATGTGAATAGGGATCAACTCCTCTTTCAAAGTTGTATGCAGCATCTGATTTAATATCATACTTTAGAGATTTGCCTATAATTTCTTCTGGAATAAAATAAGCACACTCAATAAGGGCTGATGAAGTTCCTGAAGTGCATGCGGTTGATGCTCCGCCTACTATACCAGCAAGATTTACAATCTCTTCATTTAATTTAAAAACACAATTTTCACCTACCAAATTTATTTCTTTATCAAAAAGTGTTTCAAATCTTTCTTTTTTGTCAAAATTTACTTTTTCAAATAACAGCTTTCCATTTAATTTATTGTAATCATAACTATGAGTTGGTTGACCAGTTTCATACAAAATATAATTTGATATATCAGTAAAAAAATTATTTTTCTTTTGATCTAAATCGTTAAAAAAACTTTCTAAATATGTTTTGTATGGTTTGATTTCGCCTTCGACATCAATTTTTAAGAAAGATATCAAGGGGCACGCTTCTATAGAGTTGTTTGTAAAATCTATAGATAATTCATCAATATCATTTTCATATACTTCATACGATTGATTTATTTTATAGAACGCGGATAAGTCTCTTAATAAACCATATACGGAAAGGCAATCACCTCTATTAGGGGTAAATTCAATATCAAAAATTTCATCGATAATCCTATTTTCATGGCCTAATTGAAATAATTTTTCTGAAATCTCTTCAATACTAGGATTTTCTTTAATTAAACTTACTAAATGTTTATAAGATATTCTCATTTGAATTGTTCAAGAAAATCCAAATTTGATTTATAAAATTCTCTTATATCATTAACACCATATTTAAGCATAGCTATTCTCTCTACACCTAAACCAAAGGCCAGACCACTGTATTTTTGGGCATCAATATTACAGTTATCTATAACAATTGGATTTACAATGCCGCATCCCAAGATTTCTAACCAATCTCCAGTTTCAGACATAATGTCCACTTCAGCAGAGGGTTCTGTAAATGGAAAAAATGAGGGTCTAAATCTTAATTCTTTCTCTTCATCAAAAATAGCATAGATAATTTTATATATTAAGTCTTTTAAATTTGCAAAATTGACATCTTCATCAATGTATATGCCTTCTATTTGATGAAACATCGGAAGGTGAGTTGCATCATCATCTTTTCTATAGACCTTTCCTCCTGAAATAAATGCAATTGGGGGCTTATTATTAAGCATTCCTCTTATCTGCACTGGTGAGGTATGTGTTCTCAATACAAATTGTTTATCCTGAACATAAAAAGTATCATGCATTTGTCTTGCAGGATGAGATTTTTTAATATTAAGCATATCAAAGTTAAATTCTTCTGTTTCGATCTCGGGTCCATCAATAATTTGAAATCCAAAAGAAGAAAGAATATCCATTATGTAAGATTTAATTTTATTAATTGGGTGTTTGCCGCCAGAATCTAGGATTAACTCAGGAGGATGAATGTCTTTCAAAGATGACATCTCTCAGAATATTAATTTATAGCTACGTTTACAACTTTTTCAAAAGTTGATTGGTCATTTACTGCCAGATCAGCTAATATTTTTCTATTAAGGACAATATTTTTTTCTGTAAGAGAATTTGCTAATTTTGAATATGGAACACCAAGCTCTCTTGATCCTGCATTTATACGTGCAATCCATAAAGATCTAAAATTTCTTTTTCTATTTTTTCTATCTCTAAAAGCATACTGAAGAGCTTTTATATTAGACTGTTTTGCAGTTTTATATAGCCTACTCCTTGCTCCATAAGAACCTTTTGTAGATTTTAGAACTTTTTTATGACGTTTCTTTGCTGTTAATGATTTTGTTACTCTAGCCATAATTATTTAATAAGTTTAGATGCCATTTTTTCAACAGTTCCGGTTAATTTATTCAAACCCCTGTTATGTCTTTTTCTTTTTGTGCTTTGTTTTGTTAGGATGTGATTTCTATTAGCTCCTCTACTCTTAATAGAAGAGCCCGTTCTTTTAAAACGCTTAGATGCTCCAGAATGTGTTTTTAACTTATATCCCATATCAATATATTTCTAGTTTTTCTTCTTTACAGGCGATAGTATCATCATCAATTGCCTACCTTCCAGAGAGGGCTCTTGATCAACTTGAGCAATCTCATTCAAGTCTTCTTTAATTTTATTTAATAATGCTAATCCCATATCACTATTTAATATCTCCCTACCTCTAAACCGGACGCTTATTTTAGTCTTATCTCCATCTATGGTAAAGCTTTTAATTTTTTTAAGTTTAATATTGTAATCACCTACATCAGTTGATGGTCTAAATTTAATTTCTTTTGTTGTGTTTTTTTTGACTTTTGTTTTTGCAGAGCCAGCATTCTTTTTTTTATCAAAAAGATATTTTCCATAATCAAATATCTTACATACAACGGGTTCTACATTGTCTGCAGAAACCTGAACCAAGTCTAAAGAAGCTTTGTCAGCTAACTTTTGTGCTTTTTCTAGAGAAACCATCCCTTCTTTTTTACCATCTATGCCAATGAGCATAACTTCAGATGCGTTGATCTTGCCATTTATAGGATTGATATTTTTTTTATTACGAGAAACTATGATGAATTACCATTTAATTTTTAGATAGGGTTAATTGCATTTATACATCAATAGAAACTTGATTTGATGTTTTTTGTATTGATTTCATATTTGTAGGGAGATTTTAAACTAAATATTCTCTTAATTAAATAGTTTTGTCTTTTATAAATTAAGGCTCTAAAAAATAACTTATCCATTCTTTTTCATTTAATTCATAAACTCTTCTTTTATTAATTCTATTATGGTTACCCTCCCAAAACTCAAAGTAATATGGCTTAAAAGAAAAACCACCCCAATAATCTGGCCTATCCTTTAAACTATTATTCTTAAATATACTTTCATATTTTAGTAATACTTCTTCATAAGAATCTATTTTTGCGGACTGATTTGATGATATTGCTAATGCATTCTTCTTATCTAGTCTGTTTTTAAAATGTTCATCAGATATCAATTTATTACTTTTTTTTATGTTTGCTTTGATTCTAATCTGTAAATTTATAGAATCCCAATAAAATAAAACTGAAATTTGATTATGCTTTTGAAAATTAATAGCCTTATTGGAGTTATAGTTACTAAAAAAAATCCACTCATCATCTAAAATATATTTTAAATTTACATATCTTGATTCAACTTCTTCTTTATTTTTATTAAATGAACTTATTGAAATAACTTCAATATTTTTTTGTTTTTTTGATTTGGCAAGATCAAAATAATTTTTAAAGATCAAATATGGTTTTTGTTTGTTAAGGTCACGTATAATTATCATCGATTTTCAGCCTCGTAATAACTTAATCTCTCAATGTCTAATTCGCTGATTTCTGAACCAAATTGTATTTCAATGATATGGCAAGGTTCATCATTGGGATTAATTATTTGATGCCAAGATTTCTTTGGCACAAAAAAATGGTCATGAAGACAAAGTTTAATTTTTTTTGTTTTATCAGGAGAATTATTGCTATAGTTTACTTCGCAAGACCCCTTGCTAATAAACCATATTTCACTTCTGCCAAAATGCCTTTGAAAGCTCATTCCTTGATTTGGATTAACCACTATCTCTTTGACAAGAACATCTTTATCGCGAAATAAATTAAAAAACTTACCCCAAATACGTTCTTCCATTCCATAAAAATAAGATCTTAAAATATCACTTGAAGAATTGATTTTATCCGTTCCGCCAATACCAAATTCAAATAAGATACCCTCAACATTCATTTCAGGAATATTTAATGCATTTCTATCACCACCGTTGGCAAATGTTATTTTAGAGTCTTTATATAAATTTTTTACCTTCTTTAGAGCATTAATACAACTTCCAAGCTCGTCATCCTCAAAATCTATAACTTTGTCTACGACCTTAAGATTTTCTAATATTATTTTCCTTTCATTAAAAGGCATGAAATGTCTGCCTTTTTTCTTTTCAAGCCATTTATCACTATTTAATGCAACAAAAAGCTTATCGCCCAGTTTTTTCGATGATTCAAGATAAGATATATGGCCTGAATGTATTGGATCAAAGCCACCACTCACAATAATAATATGCATTGAATTATTATACTTAAATTAGTAAAGGTTTTGCCTGTAAGGAAATAGATTATAGAGGTATCTGGTTATCATTAACAAAATAAACACAGAAAAGGGAATTATTGAGAGTGTTAAAGTTGAAAAACCAAATAACCCTGCAAATAAGGAAGTTGCAATCATCAAAAACAATAACCTATATTTATTATAAGAAAAATACAAAGGTAATAATAATAGAATAAGGATTATGACGTTTAACAACATTAAAATTAGTATGTTAAATTCAACTATGTAGAATATAAACCCCATGCCATGTTGGAGCATATTAATAAATCCCTCTAAACCACCTCCATAAAAATTTATATTTTTAAAAAGATAAAGATATATTACAGGACTAATGATTACGAATAACAATATAAAGTAAAAATTAAGGATGCCTTTTTTTCTGTTTGAATAAAATAACATCCATGCCACCAAAAGGATGATGCATGATAAAAATGTGCCCGTACTAACAGAACAAAGAAATAAGCTGATTAATGTTTTAATAATAAATAGGAAATTTGAATTTTTTTGTCTTTCCCATTTATGAATAGCCAGTATTAGGTAGCTAAAGCCCAAAAAAGAGAAAGTAATTCTTCCGTTCATAAATCCAGACATAAATATAAATAAAAATGTGAAAAAAAAGACAGCTATGAATTCATTATTTTTCTCATAAAACTTATAAATAGAAATACAGTTTAAAGTGGCAAGAAAAATATTTATAAAACAGATTATTTGAAAAAAAACATTTGCGTCAATGCTTGTGAAGTCAGATAAAAAAAAAGCAGGATAAACCAAAAGATATCTTAAGAAATGTGCTTGCGTCAGAATGTCGATAAACTGAATGTTTATACCTCTTAATTCGATAACTTGATTCCATAAATTGAATTGATGAAATGGAGAAATAAAAAATACGAAAATAAAAACTGAAAAAGAAAAAAATAAGTTTCTAAAGTGCTCAATATTAATCAAAAGCTGCTACCTCTAAAAAGTTTAACAACTGTTTTGATAAAAATATATAGGTCCATGCTAAATTTATTTTTACAGCCTATATAAAACTCATCATATTTGTTTCTTTTATAGGAGTTAAAGTTAATATCTGATTTTATTTGTGATAATCCTGTAATTCCTGGCTTGAGTGTGTGTCTTTTAATCCAAAATAATTTACTGTAATCGTTTTCTTGTGTTGGGGCATCTGGACGAACACCAATCAAACTCATATCACCTTTTATAACATTGTAAAATTGCGGTATTTCATCTAAATGAAATTTTCTTAAATATTTACCAACTCGTGTAATTCTTACATCGTTATGTGATGTTGTAATGTATTCAAGATTTTTATTATTTGCATCTATACTGGCTGCTTTTGTCATTGTTCTAATTTTATATATTTTAAATTTTTTAAGGTTTTTTCCTATTCTTATTTGCTTGAATAAAAATGGTCCTGTGCTGTCAATCTTCACAGAGATATATAGCAAGATAATTACTGGTAATAGAATTAGCAATGCCAGACTTGAAATTAAGATGTCTAGTATTCTTTTAAAGAAGAATTCATACATACTCACAACCCCATTCATTTTCCATTTTATCTATTAATATTCTTTTTTGATTATTGTTGATTATTACAGAATGCAGATTCTTTTTCATTTGCTCTAGATTACTTGAACCTCTGATAACAAATTCAATATTGCTAAGATCATCAAAAAAAGAGTACAAAAAAATTGGGATTTCATCTTCAGGCACCAAAAATTCTCTTTTTATAAAATTAATAATATTTTCTGACATTTCAATACGTTTTTTATACCTATCTCGATTTTCAACTTTATTTAGCCTTGCTCTCATAGTATCTGTAAAAGTTGAATTTCTATGATATTTTCCTGAGATAAGACCATTTGACAAAACTGATCTGACTTGAATTGATATTTTTCTTTTCATTAATGCATCTAATAAGCCTAAGTTAGATCTATAATCTAATGGGTTTAATGCTATCTGGATTTTATCAATACCAATCTCATTGTTATAACTTTCGTATAATTCGTAAGAATTAGTGCAAATTCCAAAACTGATGTTTTTGTATTCTTCTTTTAATGATTTAAATACCTTAATATCAGATTTTATTTTTTTGTAATTTGGCCTATGGAATAATATTGAATGAATATTATCAATTCCAAAATATGAAATATCATCAATTGCTTTAACAATAAGTTCATCTGGTAAATATGCTTCGTCATACTCACATCCAATTTTGTATATAAATCTACTTTTAATATTTTTATAATTAATTTCTTTAAGCACATTTACTAAATTATGATCGATTCCATAATCTGTAGATAAATCAACAATATCATAATTATTTAAAACAAAAATTAATGATTTCTTTATATAACTTAGATCGATTTTTTTGTAATTGCCAGCAAGGCCAAGAAGGCCCATGCATAATATTTTATTCAAGTTTTTTCTAGTCTTATCTCAAATGAGAATCTAGTTTCATGTGATCCATTTGTGCCACCACCGTGAACCATTTTTGGTGAAAACAACATAAAGTCTCCTTCTGTTAAATCAGCTCTATGAAGATTGATATCATGGGAACATTTTTCAACAGCAGGAACAGAATACTCAATTCCATTTTTTATATATTTTTTCCCAGCCACTGATTCTTCATATGTAAACGTCGGAATAACATCTTCTTCGCTCCATTCATGTGAAAAAGGAACTATGCCAAGGGCAGAATCATGATAACTACTAGCTAGAGGTAAATAGACATTTACAAGAGGCGTGAAATATGGAAACCAGTGATCCCTGTGAAGATCATTATTGTCTTCATTATTTGGTCTAACAACTCTAAATTCAACTTTTGAGTCATATATATGAAACTCTTTATTGAAATCTTTATTTGCGATTTTTATTAGTTCTCTTATATATTTCATATCTAGATGCTTTATATCTACCCTTCTCCCAATGGATGATATGAACTGATGATGATCACAATTTACTTCTTGCAAATGATTGTGATAGTTCTCTAAACAAAATTCTTTAATCGTGCTTCCTGAAAATTCCTCTAATTTTATCTTCATATATTTCTCAAATGATAACTTAAGAGATTTAAATAATGCTGTGTCATTCCTATAGGTCTTATACCCATAAATCTTGAATTGATGATTGTCATGTAAATCTTTGTGAATAGGTTCCATCATCTGACTCTTTTAAAATCGTAATTTAAAAGTATATATGAACAACTAACTAATGCTCCAAAAATTAATGACAACAATACAATCAACATTCTATTTGGAGATGCTTTAAGTTCTGATACATTTGGGTCAGACAATTTCTTTAATAGGTATTCTGGTGATGCGTTAGCTAAAGCAATAACTTCTATTTGCTGTTCTATGAGATTATTAATTGCTAATAAAATAGAGCTAAGTTGAGTTTTAGCAGCTTCTTTTTCAAGAAAATCAATCGTACGCTGTGCAACTTGGATATCTTCATTCTTTGTTTTGTAATTAATATCATGAATTATTAAATCCAAAACTTTCTTTGAAACATATGGAGAGTAATGTTCAAAAGATATCGTTACAAAATTTGTATTTGGATCCTGAAAAATATCAAGATTTTCAATAAAATTTCTGTGAGCCGATTGTATAGAAGGCTTTCCATTCAATGAAAACTTTTCTTTGCTTACCCATTTTTTTTGTGCTTCATTGTAAATATTAGAGTCGAAAATTAATTTATTTGATGATGAGTCCCAGCCCTTAGCTGCCTGTAGCTCTAAAAACAAATCATTTTTATTTATAAAATCCTCAAAAAAATTTAAGGATTTAATTATTTCTACTCCCATATCAACTTTATTGACTTCATTATTTGATGGTATAGATATACCAGCAAGACTTGCCACTCCAGAGTATTTTGATGCCATACTTGAAAGATTACTGGAAGAGCTGGATGTTGGAGCTAAAATAGCCTCACTCTTATACCTATCAGCAAGAGATAATGAATAAGTTGAAGAAATAATTAAGAAAAATGTGCAAATAAGAATTATTGTAATTTTTTTATTCCAAAAAACTTTTAATAAATCTTTAAAATTAATGGAATTAGAATTGTTATTTATATTATTCATTATAGTTATAAATTATATTGGTACCCGAGGCCGGACTTGAACCGGCACGATATTTCTATCGAGGGATTTTAAGTCCCTTGTGTCTACCAATTCCACCACTCGGGCTCGTTCAAATTATTTTTCCCCTTTTGTTTTAAAGTTTATATTTTGTTCTTTTTCACGCTCTGTAGGTTCATTATAACCATCTCTTATTTGATTATTAATAGAAATAACATTTTTAAGTAAATTAAATTCGTTTTGAATTTCTTGAGAATATTTTAATAAAGCATTGGTATCTTTTGGAAAACATGCTCCTCCATAGCCAAATCTTCCATCAGGGCCTGGTACTTCCATATGCGAGTTACCTATTCGTCTGTCACGAGATACATAATCTATAAAATTTTTCCAAGTTTCAGAATTATTTGATGCATTAAAGATATTTTTTAATTCATTAAAAAATACTACCTTGGTAGATAAAAATGAATTTATTGTATACTTAATCAGCGATGCTGTGGTCGGATCAGTATGAATATGTTCTTTATTGATGCAATTAGTATTATTAGTATAAAAATTAGATAATTTTTTGCAATTTTCGCTTTTGCCTCCAAAAACTATCAGATCTGAATTAACAAAATCTTCATCAGCTGTCTTTTCTCGTAAAAATTCCGGGTTTATAACGATATTTTTTGAACATTTCATTAATTCATCAATATGATTTGGAAGAACTGTGCTTTTTATAACAATTAATCCATCAAATTGAGTTTCATCTAATTTTTTAATTGTTGACAAAATTAGATTGATATCTTGATTGCCATCATCAAGCATGGGGGTGGGTAAACAAACAAAGACGATTTCTGGCATGAAATTTATTAAATCATCAATAGATTTTCCTAATTTAGGGTCAACTTTGAAGATATCTGAGTTATTTAGTCCATTAGCAAGTGCCTTGCCAACGAATCCAAATCCGATTATTCCAACTTTCATATACAAGAATTGCTGTCCATCACTAGTTAATTATATCCAAATAAAAATAAATTATTTCTGAAATGAGACTTTTCGTAATTTATTATATGTATTGAGCTGGTCATTGAGGTAAAAGATATAATAAAAAACTACAAGTGATAAACCTCCAAGCAGTATGAAAGAGTATATATTAGGTAAATATTTTGCTCCAACATAGTTAATTAAAATTGAGATTATGCATGGCAAAATAAATGTTTTCATAAAGTTTGAAAAAACTTCAGTAAAAACTTTATTTCCAAGTTTTTTACAAAGCATGAAATACAAAATTAATGTCCCGATTAAATTAGATAAAGAATATGCAAGCATTCCCCCATAAATATCTAAATAATTCACAAGAACAAAAGATAATACAATTGTTATAGTGAGTATTAATAGGGATATTTGAAATAAATATTTAGCTCCCTTCACGGCCGATAAAATTGCAAACAAAATAGCTAATAGCGCCTTAAATGTTAAAAAGATAAAGCTAATTAATGTAAGAGTACCAACAATTTTTATTTGTTGATCTGTTAATTCCGTCGATGCGAAAATGAATTCAATTATCGTGTGTGAATAAAATATCATAGGAATAGAGATAGCTATAGATATTATAAATGCAGCTCTCAAGAAAATAATTATTGTTGCTTTAGTATCGATTATATTTTTTGAATTATAAACAGTTGAAACATATGGCAGCACAACTGTCACTAGAGGTCCAAAAATTAAACCAACAGGCACTTCATTTACTCTCCAAGCAAATGTAAATAATGTTAATGCGCCCTCAGAATCAATCGATAATATAGATCTTACTACTATAGGCAATATAATTATTAATGATGAAAATGATATTGCACTGAATATTGCTAAAATAAAGTTTTTATTAAGGCCATTGAAGTTGCTGTTTTTATAACTAAAGTAAGATTTGCGATTTGTTCCAAAAAATTGAATAAAAAGACGGATTAACGCTCCTACTAAAATTCCTACTGCAAGAGACTGAATAAAATAAAGGCTTGTATAAACTGATATAAAAATAATAATAGCAGTATTAAAGATTAAGGTCCCAACAGCACCATATAAGAAAAGATTATCTGAATCCATTCTTGCCTTTAATACCCCGCTAAGAGCTGTCAACGGAATTGCTAATGATGCTATTAAAAAATAAACTGAATATTGATCAATAAAGTCTCTAGGTAGCCCTGGTCCAAGCAAAAATATAAATTTATTATCAAATATTGAAACTAAGATTGCAGCAATTAAAAATAAACACCCAAGCGCCGCAAACAATTGAAGAAAAAGTCTATTTGCATCTTTTGCTTTTAAAGATTTGAACTCAGGAATAACAGCAGCTGCAAATCCTCCTCCAATGATTAAAGTAACTAATAAATCAGGAAGAGTTATTAGTATCATGGCGTAGTCACTTAAATAAGACGCTCCTACCTTGTAAGCAATCACCCATTCTCTAATAAAGCCGCTTATTCTGCCAAGTAAAATCAAAAATGAAACTGATATTACTACTTTTATTAAATTCATATTAGTTTGAGCTCTTTGCTCTTTTATTTGATATTTCTCTAATTAATTTCCAAGTTAATTCCCTATTTTTTTCTAATTCGATCTTATCTATTGAGTGATAATGATTAATCATAATTGTTATTTTTTCTAATTCTTTTTTAATATTTATAGAACCTAAAAAATCTTTAATATTAGTCTTGTTATCATTGAAAGACCTAGAAAGTATTGCTGCTGTTGAGCCAAGTCTGATATGTTCACCAATTATATTTTCAGCTGGCACAAGACCATCTCCAACTTTGGCAATTCCACCAATGCCAAATTTTATGTTTGATTTTCTTAGTAGCTCTGCTGGCTTTTCTAAGAAACCATCAGCCAAAGGCTCAAATAAAAAATTTTTCCCTTGATCAAGATGTAAATCGTTAAGTCCTATATGACACTGTTTTAATGCAATTTTAGATATTATTTCTGGTAACAGTTTTATAGACGCTGAAGTTTCAAATAAAGGAATGCCAAGCACTCTTCCATCAATCATTTTAAAAAAACTATCTATTTCGTCAAAAGTAGAAAACATTGGTAGCATTATGCTGTCTGCTCCATAATTGATTACAGACTCAATCTCACTATAGGTATTTGAATTGATGGGATTAATTCTTGCAAGAATTTTTGAATTTGGTGCGGCATCTCTAATGGGTATAAGCTGTTCCAAAGTCATTTCACTTTTAACTGTATCAAGATGGCCTTGTCTTTTTTCTTTTCCTAAAATTTCAAAATCAACAAATAAAGTTACGTTGGGAAATTTTCCCATATAGTTGGCAATATCAGGAGTGCTAATTATCATCATAAATTCCATATATAACCTCTAAGTTTTATAATACTAAATAAGAGTTCCCAAAGAATCTAAATCCTGCATACCGTCATCGATAAATATCCTAAACCAGATTTCAAGCGCAATTAAAGCTCTGATTTCTCTTGTATAATTTTCTTTACCCAAGCAATGATTTTCAAAGGCATTTTTTAGTTCTTTAATATTTATAATACCTCTAGAATCAAGTCTTCCATCAAATAAAACTTTTTCACAATATCTTTTGAGTGATGTTTTAAACCATTCACCAACTGGAACTGTGAACATCTGTTTTTTTCTGTGTATTAATTCATCTCCAAGCATAGGAATTAATGCGTCCTTTAAAATAAACTTAGTTGTGTTGTCTTTCAATTTATAATCACCAGGAATGCTAAAAGCTAACTCAGCAAGCCTATAGTCTAGGTATGGAGATCTTACCTCAAGAGAGTTTGCCATGGCCATACGATCCGGCTTTACTAAATTATTTCCAGGCAAGAGTACCGAAGTCTCTGCATACAATAATTTGTTTATTGAATCTTGATGGGGAACCTCATTTATTTTATCTGACAAAGCTCTGTATGGATCAGTTTTTAAGAAAAGCTCTCTCAATTTACCTTTAAAAAATCTTCTGGCATTCTTCCTAGTGAATAATCCTGAAAATTCTGAAAAATAACTCTCCCAACCTTCAACTGATCTATCTACAGATTTATTTTTAAAGAAATCAACATATTTAGTGTAGCCCGCAAAAAGCTCATCTCCCCCATCACCAGTCAAAACCATTTTTGTTTCTTTTACAGCTAAAGCAGAAACCATATATGTTGGTATAAATGAAATATCTCCATGAGGTTGGTCAGTATGCCAAATGAAAATAGGCCACATCGATGCAGCATCATATTCCATTATTTTAGATGTATGAATTGTTTTAAATCGAGTTGAGGCCATTTCTGCAAACTTGGTTTCATCAAATCTAGGATCAGAGAATCCCATTGAGTAAGTTTTAATTTCATCTTTCTTATGATTATTCATAAAGCCAACTACCGAAGAGCTATCTATTCCACCAGATAAAAATGCTCCATAAGGTGCGTCAGAGCGCATCCTTATTCTTGTTGCATCATCAAGAAGATCTAGTATCATTTTTTTTGAGTCTTTATAAGATAATTCTTTTTCGACTGATACTTTACTTAAGTCCCAGTATTGTATTTGCTTCATGCCTTTTTTTGATATCTTCATCATGTGGCCGGGTTTTAATTGAGTAATGCCATTAAAAATAGTATGAGGTGATGGGACATAATTTAGAGCTAAAAATTGCGCCATTGCATCAAAATTAACCTCTGCTTTGATACCAGTCTTAAGAATTGCTTTTATTTCAGATGCAAACCATAACCTGCCAAAGTTTAAATCTCCATGCATATAAAGAGGTTTTACACCCAATCTATCTCTATAAATTAAAAGACTATTATCTCTTTGATCCATAATCGCTATTGCAAACATTCCATTAAGTTTTTTTATAAAACTTTCACCCCACTCTTCATAAGCTCTTAATATGACCTCTGTATCACCAGTAGTTAAAAATTTATGTCCACAAGATTTTAGGACTTCTCTTAATTCAACATAATTATAGATTTCTCCATTTTGAACAACGGATATTTTTTTATCATCTGAATAAATTGGTTGATTGCTACTTTCTGAGAGATCTATTATTGATAACCTGCAATTACCAACTGCCGAATAACCATCAGAATGAAAACCTTGAGCATCAGGACCTCTGTGCTTTAATTGATTACTCATTTCAACAAGCGTTGAATCGTCAACTAAAGATTTATCAAAGGAAAATGTACCAAAAATACCACACATATTTTTTCATTTTAGCTCATGTGTTGATATAAAAATATAAATTTTAAAAGTCTATCTTACAAAAGAATTAAAAAAATATTAGGAATATGTGTCATAAATCTTCTTAAGCTCTTTTGTGACATTTTTAAGTGCATCTTGTGTAGGCTTATATTCTTTCTTTAAAGAATTATTCGATAAAGTATCTAAGATCGCTGTTGGGAGTTTATTTAATGAATTAATGCCAGTACCAAAACCCATTTTTGTATACGGGGTATCATTTGTAAATATAGAACAATCTACATTTAGTAATAGCTTATTAGCTATAATTGCCTGCATGCCTATGGTAGATGCTACTTGTATAATCAGATCAGGAACGTGAACCATAATATTAAAGTCTATATCTAATGACGACTTGTAGATTCTTTCACCTTCAGTAATTTCTTGATTTTGACTTGGATGTCTTCTTAAGATTAGATTGAAATCTTTGTTAACACTAACAAAATCTCTAAGAACTTTTTCTATCTTATTTGGTAAGTTTTTATCACCTGGCTCATTTGTAAATGGGTGCATTTTAGGCTCAGGAGATGAAGCATAAAGAATATTAATATTTGGTCCTAAGAGTCCATTATCAATCTTATATTTTTTTGCCTTTAAAATATTCTGATTATCATTTATTGAATCAAATGCCGGATTACCAGTAACCTTAATTTGGTCTTTATTCCTACCTTTTGAAACGAGCATTTTTTTTACTCTATCATCAATAACAAAAAGAAAATCAGCAAAATCATTATTTTTTAGCCATTCACTTTCAGGTATTACCAGCAAATCACATAAACATACAGACTTAATATTTTCTAATCTTGCTGCATCAATTGCCGCTTTTTCTGATCTTGGAGAATTAGTAGAAATTACAAAATTTGGTCTTAAATCTTTAAGCAGGTTTCTCATTGTATTAATAGGATAAAAAAACTGTCTTCCGCCTTTTTTCCACAACTTGATAGTTTTTATTTTTCCAATTTGTTTTTCTAAATCTAAAAAATTTATGCCTAAATAAGATATTGTTTCGGTTTCCTCAACAAAATTATTATGCTCTATTGTTTTCATCAATATTTTTCCTTGACGGATAACATCAAGATTTTTTGCATAGGGAAGATCTTTATAAGAAAAGTATGGAACAGAGGTATGTTTTAAAGTATTAATAGCAGTTGTTAACGCAAAAATATATACAGAATAGCCATCTTTAAGTAATTTTTCTGCAATAGGGAGCACCATTTTTACATGACCTCCACCATAAGTAACAAATAAAAAATCAATTTGTTTATCAGCCGGGTAATGCTGTTTGCTTAAATTTGAGCGCATAAAATATAATTATGTTTTTTTATAATGATAAAAATTTCTTAATAATATCAAGTCCAACTTGACCACTTTTTTCTGGATGAAATTGAAAACCAATGATGTTATCTTTTTGAATTGCTGCCGTAATCTCTATCTCATCATAATTATATGTTGCTATAGTTTCCAAAGAATTTTTTGTTTGAACATGATAAGAATGAACCAAGTAAACATAACTATCAGTAGGAAAATCATTTAGTATAAAATTATGACTATTTTTATTTTGGTTTAATTTGGCCCAGCCTATGTAGGGTATTTTTAATTTTTTATCATTATTGTTTTCTTGTTCTATGATTGGTAATACTTTCCCTTCTATAAAATCTAATCCAGCATGATCTCCAAACTCATTGCTTGATGAGACCAACATCTGCATACCTAAACATATCCCTAGAAATGGAGTACCTTTGTTAACGCATTCCTGAAGAGGTTCTATTAGCTGTCGCTCTTCAAGTCCTTTCATGCCGTCTTTGAACGCTCCAACACCTGGAAGAATAACGCGATCAGCATCTTTTATTTCATTAGGGTCATTTGAAAGTTTTATTTTTTTATCTCCACATTGCTCAAAAGAGCGCTGTACACTAAAAACATTTCCAATGCCATAATCAACAATAATTGTCATTTAAATATTATATTACTCTAACTGGAATATTTGAATTTTGAGCAAATTCACGTATTAAATTAATTGATGTTCTTTCATAATGAAGTCCATCCGCAACTGCTATTCCATCAGCGCCAGCATCTGACGCAGTTATAATATCGTTTAACTCACCATAACCACCACTAGCAATAACTGGAACATTAATATTTGAAGTGACTAATGATATTAATTCACTATCATAACCTTTTTTAGTTCCTTCCATATCAATTGAGGTTATCAAAACCTCTCCTGCTCCTAAATCAACTCCTTGTTTAACCCAATCTTCTACACTCAAACCGCTATGCTCTCTTCCACATTCTGTATAAACTTCCCACGTCTTTTCATTTTGTTTTTTAGCTTCAATCGATAAAACCATGCACTGTGATCCAAACCTATTTGCTATTTCAGATATTAATTCTGGTCTATTAACTGCCGCAGTATTTATGGCTACCTTATCAGCTCCAGATTTTAAAAGTATTTCAACGTCATCAACACTCCTAACTCCGCCACCAACAGTAAGAGGAACAAATATATCATTTGCTGCTTTTTTAACAATTTCTGTTAAATTACTTCTGCCATATAAACTCGCAACTATATCAATATAAAGAAGTTCATCAGCTCCTTGATCATAATATTTTTTTGCATATTCTTGTGGATCCCCAATTACTCTCAAGCCCTCCAAGTGGACTCCTTTTATAAGATTCGGACCTTTAATATCTAGTCGGGCAATTAATCTTTTATTAATCATATGAGACTTGATGCCTCAGAACCCAATGACCCTCATTGCTATCATCCTTGATTTCATATTTCCATATGTGAGGCGACCTGAAAGAATCACATAAATTGTCATAATAATCTCTGTTAAAAATAGGTTCTTCAAACATTTTTGAAGCAACTGGAAATTCATCAGCAGGTAAACTTAAATATTTAAAAATCTCATCAGCAAATCTATCAGGAAATTCACCATCAAATTTATTTACAAGAGCTACGCCTTCTTCTCTTGTGATGTCTCCACTTCGAATTTCTTGAGCAGCATCATAAGTAGCTCTTCCAATTCCGAATTTTGTAAAATATGTATGAAAATGGAAGTCATCAATCCTATCATCAATACTATTATATTTACTATATGTTCCGGGAGTTCTTTCTGGTGAGGCTGTAAAACCACCATTTTCAATTGCGTAGTAATAACAACTTTGTGGGTGCCATTTTAGATAATACCCAAGATAATGAACTTCAACTTTCTCTTTTTTAATTAGATCAGGGTCGACAGGCATATATTGATATAGATCACCATTAGTTACTCCAAAATAATCATTTAATTCTTGTAATGATGTGCCAGCTATATTTATTTTTGATTTATCTGAAGATGAAAAATATGAGTAATCTCTTTCAGCAGTTGAAGTATCTGCAACTGGATTACCATATTCAGCTTCATCCTCTCCATAAAATACTAGTGGAATTTTGTGCATTGCAGCAAGTCTTGGACCTAGATACTTCTGACCCATCATAAAGGGTTGAAATGGATGAAAGAGATTCTCAACAGCCAATCGAGTGAGTATTCTTTCAGTTTTACCATTTGGCGTACATAAGTAATTATCAAAACCTGCATGGATCCAGGATTGAAAATTTTGCCAACCCCAATCCGTATAAATATTTGGTGCCCAGGTTACGGTTAAGGGATTCATGTTGTATTTATATTTTAAAATATGAGATTGATAAAAACTGTCCTTACCTCCTGACCCAGGAACCAAACAGTCATAACTTCCATCTTTACTTCTATGCTTGTTACATAAATCAATTAACTCTTTTTCTCTTGCATCCCAATCAATTGTATCGGTCTTTGATTCTTTGACTAAGCAAGCATCACAAACATCGTTTGCATTAAAGTTTATAGTATTTTTCTTTGTATCTTTTGTATGTTCAAATTCTACAGCTGAATTTGGTCTTTGATTTGAAATTATGCACTTTGAACAAAATTTGATATCTGAGGGTAGGCCAAATTTTGTTTTATCAGTGCTTTCAACAGTATAATCTTCAATATTTATATCTCTTCTTTTAGGGAATTTTTTCATAAAAACCTCTTAAAATTATCTAGATCTTCTAAATTATCAATATCTAAAGATTTTGCATGTGGCATTATATACCCTATAGTTTTATCAGACACTAATTTTTGTGTTTTATTTAATTCCTCAACCTCATTTATATATATAGCTCCATTTAACGCATATACGTCTGGTAAATCCTGTCGACGAAGATATTCTTTATCTGATTTTATTATGTTTATGAGTTTCAAATTTTTTTCATTAATCTTATACATCCAATACGGTGATTTTTTTACTAAAGTAACCGAGGCGCAAGATTTAGATTTTTTTTCTAACATTAGCTGAATAGCTTTATCAATATCTTCTGAATCTCTAAGAGGTGATGTGGGTTGCAATAAAATAACATAATCAAAATTTTTTAATTTTTTTAAAGCATGAGTCACAACATCAATAGACGGAGTGTGATCTTGAGCTAATTCTTTTGGTCTCTTAAAAGGAGCGTCACAACCTAAACTTTTAGCCACTGCGATTATATTTTCATCATCTGATGATACTACTGTTCTAGATATATAGGCTGAATTAAGTGATGCTTCGATGGTCCATGATATTAATGGTTTCTCATTTACCTTAATAATATTTTTATTCTTGATTCCCTTTGAGCCTCCCCTAGCAGGAATTATTGCTAATATTCTTGGTTCTTTTTGCATTAGCTGTTGTCTTTATTTGCTATTTTTAGATCTTCTAATCTACCAACATCTATCCATGATTCATGCATTGGGAATGCAACAGATGATCTACCTGCTGATTTAACTCTTTGAAATAGATTTGGCATATCACATACTTCGTCTTTTTTGAGCAAACTAAGGCAATATGGATCTAAAACATATACTCCTGCATTGATATTTGATTTATAAACAGGTTTTTCTTCAAATGATTCAATATTAATACCGTTTGTATTGACAACACCAAAAGGATTTTGCCATTCATGAAGACGAACTGCCATTGTTGCTGTGGAATTCTTCTTGGTATGGAAATCAAGAATATCACCATATCTAATATCAGTCATAACATCTCCATTAGTAACAACAAAAGGCAATAATGGCATAGGATTTATTATTGATAGTGCTCCAGCCGTTCCAAGAGGATTATCTTCCTTGATATAAGTTATATTAATCCCCATTCTAGTTCCATCTTCAAAATAATCCTTTATCACCTCAGAAAGATAGTAAACGGATATTATAAAATTTGTGAAACCTTCGGCCATGGCTTTCCTTATAATGTGCTCTAACATTGGTTTATCATCAACGAGCAGCATTGGCTTGGGGCACTCGTCAGTATATGGAGCTAGTCGCTTTCCAAAACCTCCAGCCATAATCACCATAGTATTTTCAATCTTCTTGATAGGGGCAATCTGGTCAAGAGTGTGTATCCCCATTAATTCATTTTTATCGTTTACTATTGGCAAATGTCTTATTAAGTTTAATCTCATAAGCTCAATAGCGGTAACATTCAAAATATCCTCATTGACTATCATTGGTCTAGTAACCATGATGTCATCAACTAGTGAATTAACATTATGACCATCTAAGAGGCTTCTTCTTATATCTCCATCAGTAATAACTCCAAGAAGCTCATTTTTTTTATTAGTTATCAAGCATATCTGCATGCCGGTCTTTTCTAAATTCAAAATAGCATCACTTACAGTTGAACCTGAAGATATGATGCAATCTTTCCAATTTAAAATATTATTTTCTGTCATTTGAATCTAGCCTGTATATTTTTCACTATCTTTTAGATCTTTTCTTAAAGTAACTCCTGCTCCTACAATTGACGACTTACCAAGAGATAAATTTTCAATTATAACAGCACCTGATCCAACATAAGAATTATCGCCTACTGATATACCACCACATAAGGTAACTGATGGTGCAATATGAACAAAATTACCAATAAGGCAGTCATGATCGATTGAAGAATTTGTATTAATTACAGAATGACTCCCAATTATTGAACCTGGCTGAACTATTGAGCCTGCCATAATCTGCACACCTTGGCTAATTTTTACATTATCAGCAATAATCGCTGAAGGATGAATTAATGGCAAAAAGCTATAACCAAGACCTGAAAATTTTTTTGAAACCTCTTCTCTAAAATTATTTTTTGGTGATGGTCCAATTGCATTTACCAAATTTACATCGTTTTTATCATAATTAAGTATTTCAGAATCATCTCCCAGAAACTTAACACCTTCAAATGATATTTTTTTATTATCTAGGTTAGTAAAACCTATAATATTTATTTTTTTCTTAATTAAAATTTCAAGACATACAGAAGCATGTCCACCAGCCCCAATTATAATAACTTTTTTGTTATTCAAGAAAGTCACCCTTTTCATAATCTTTTTTAGATTGTTTTCCAAGAAAATCCCAATAGGTAAAAGGAGATTTGCCAGTTCCAGGTCTTTTAATAGCAATATTTTCTCTAGTAAATGTCTCTCCCTTCAAAATTTTAGAATTAGCAATTAAACTTTTTCTAATAGTTTTAAGATTTAGTTTCTCAGACTTAGAAGGACCTTTATTTCCACTGCCAAGTGCTTTCTCAATATTTCTTATCTGTTTTATCATTTCTTTTAATTCCGAAGAATTAAGTGAGGACTGATGGTCTGGTCCTGGCATATTTTTATCTATAGTAAAATGTTTCTCTATAATGCGTGCTCCTTTTGCAACTGCAGCTAAAGAAACCACTATCCCTGAAGAGTGGTCAGAATATCCAATTGGCAAGTTAAATTTAGTGCGTATTTCATCAAGAGCATTTAAGTTAATTTCACCCAACGGAGCAGGATATTCTGAAGTACAATGCAAAATAGTAACTTTTTCTTTGAGCAAGTGCTGTCCATGCTCAGAATTGTATGCATTAGAAAATTCATTTAAAGAAGGTTTAACTTTAATTTCATTATTAATATATCCAAAAGCTATCACTCCAAGTGCGTTTCTTATCTCATCCAATGTAGCCATTCCAGTAGATAATATTAAATCTAAATGAGTATTTGCATGCTCAAGCATTAATGGTGCATTTGTAATTTCACCTGAGGGTATTTTAAGTTTTTTTACTCCTAGCTCTTTATATAGAAAGTGAAGGCTTTCATGATCAAATGCTGTTGAAAGAAAATCTATATTATTATTTTCACAATATTCTTTAAGCTTAAAATGAGACTGATGACCAAGCTCTAATTTCTTTAACATTTCATATTGTGATTCTTCTTTACTTGTTGTCTGTAATTGATATCTCGCTTTTTTAGAATCTTTTGTGACTAAAGCATCTGTATTAAATGTTTGAAATTTAACTGCATCTGCTCCACTTTCAACTGCAATATCAATTAATCTTAATGCATTCTCAATTGAACCATTATGATTTACGCCTGCTTCAGCAATTATATATACAGACATTAACTTATCTCTTTAATTAAAATAAATGCTTCGGCAGCTTTACAGCGTGACTGAACTCCTCTTATCGAAGATAATGCAATAATAGCTTCTCTACTTCTTGGAAAAGGAAATTCACCCATTTCTGATTCATAAACCTTCATAATTTCAATTTTTTTCTCAATATAATCTTCAATATTTATGAATAAATTTGGCCTGAAAGGATCTTTCATTGGATTGCTAAAATCTGTTTCTGAAATAGTCTCAAAAGAGAGTAATTTTTTTACTGAGGGGCATCTGAAAGATTTAGTAGCAGAGACAACAGAATCAAAAACAACTTTATGGTCAGAATGGGCATCATTTCTAAAAACTGTATATATAACTTCTGCTCTTAATGATTCAAACAAATTACTAAACTTATTAATGATTTCATTTTTGGGTATTTGATCTAGTTTTGAGGTTGGATAATCTAGCTTATAAGTAGATTTGAATCCAAATAATTTACTAACTTTTGTAATTTCATCAGACCTTTTTTTAATCTGTTCTTTTGAAAATGATTTAGTATCCATACCAGAGACAATTATCCAATGAACCTCATCGCCATTATCAATATGCTTTAAAATAGTTCCACCACATCCCAGAACCTCGTCATCTGGGTGCGGAGCTACAATAACAATACTTTTCATAAATAATCACCAATTTTTATATGTTTTAATGGTTCATCATTATATATCCATATAGCTGTGTTACTGCCACATTTAATTAAAAAGGAATTCTCTAAACTATTTACATCTAATACCTTACCAGGTTCTATGTTCTTCTTTTGCTTTCTTTTAGAGACCTTACTTTCAAAGACAGTTATATGTTTCTCTTTAAATACGAAATGAGCTCCAGGATAAGGTTTGTATAAAGCTCTAATCAAATTATTAATATCATTGGCTGACATTCTCCAATCTATTTGACCATCAGAAAAAGAACGCTTTCGCCAAATATTTGATTTAGTATGATCTTGTTTATTCTTTTTAACAGTATCTTTAAAAAAATCTAATGCGCTTGATTGAATTTGTATTTTTAATTTTTTAAGTATCTTTTCATATAAAGATTTTGCATTATCATTTTTTGAAATCTTAATATTTTTTTGATTAATTATCGGTCCGGTATCTGCGCCCTCCTCCATCATAAATAATGTTGATGATGTCTCTTCAAGACCCAGACAGAGACTCCATATTATTGGATGTCTGCCCCTATTCTTTGGTAAAGAGGCTGGATGAAAGCCAACAACTCCATGTTTACAAATTTCTAAGAATTCTTTTGTAAGCAAATAACTCCATCCAATGCAATAAATGACATCTGGATTATATTTCTTCATAAAACGAATACTTTCTCTCTTATTTTTAGAATCTTCATAATGAATTGGTAAATTGTTTTTGCTGCAAATGCTGCCTAGATCTACAAAATCACTATTAAAATTTGATTTTTTTTTAGTGATTACTGCAACAACTTCATAATTATGATTGTTTTCTAACAATGCTTCTAAAGCAACTTTACTTGATAAAACACAGCCAATAAAACCAATCTTCATTTTATTTTAAATTATGAAATTTCTTAATTAAGATGTTTTCTAATTTAATGCTCCTCAAAGATTTAATTATTTTTTTTGATGCTTCACCAGTTCCATAGGGATTCTTTGATCTCTTACATTTTTCATCAAAAGATTTTGATAAACCTTTCTTGATTGCTTTTTTAATTGAATCAACATTACTTTTACAACTTATAACTGTTTCTCCTTTTATTCTTCCTGATTGTCTATCACCAATATTGACCGTAGGAGTCTTTAAACTTGGTGCTTCTATAATTCCACTTGAGGAATTGCCAATAACTAATTTTGAATGTTTTAATAAACTTAAATAATTTAATTGGCCGAGAGATTGAAATAAATGAACACGTTCAAGATTCTTATCCCTATATCTTTCGAGAATATCTATCAATACTCGGCTGTTCGTATCTGCATTTGGATATGAAATAATAACTTGATAATCCTTGTAGGCGTCTAGTGCGGTAATCAAATTTGCTAGCTCCTTTTCACCATCATTTTCAGTTAAAGTTACTGGGTGATAGGTAGCCATAAAATATGGAGCATCAAAAGAAATATTAAATTTTTGACTTAGATCTTTTTTATTAAGAAGTTTCAATTTCTTTATATTATCAATGCCAGGGGCACCATAATTAAAAATATTTTTAGGGTTTTCTCCTAGTTGAATAATCCTTTTTCTATATTCTTCAGTGGCGGTATAATGAAAATGTGACATTTTTGTTATTGAATGTCTTATAGCTTCATCGATAAGACCTTCAGTAATTTCTCCACCATGAATATGAGCTATTGGAATTCTTGCAATCATTGCAGCTTGTGAAACCGCAAATGATTCGTATCTATCTCCCAAAACTAATAATATATCTGGTCTATTCCTTTCAAAAAATTCAGAAGCACTTATTAAGGCTAATCCCATTGATTTTGATATGCCCTCTGCTGTTTCAGAGGATAATAAAAACTCAAAAGAATGTGAGATTTTAAAACCATCTCTTTTGATTTCATTGATTGTATTACCAAACTCAGGGGATAGATGCATTCCCCCAACCATTAACATTACATCTACATCATTCGCATCATTCAAGCCTTTAATTATCCAATGAAGGAGACCATACTCTGCTCTAGTACCTGTAAAAATAGCTATTTTACGTTTACGCATTTAATTTTCTACTTCTTTAAAAGACCTATTATCATGCTTAAAAAGGAAAGATAGCAAATTTTTCTTGTTATATTTTGCATAATCTTATAATTTTTTAGAGATATATTCTGCAATTGCAAATGATGAAGTAAATCCTGGACTATCAAAACCCTGAAGAAAGAATAAATTTTTATACCCGTGATTGTTTTGTTCTAGAATTGAAAAATCATAAAACTTATTTTCTAATCCAAGTTTTGGTCTTATCCCTGTATAGTCCTCGCTAAGATCTTCAATTTTTATTCCTGAGTAATATTTCTTTATAGCTAAATAAAATTTTTTCTTAAGATCTGTGTCATTAAATCCATAATCTAACTTTGTTATTACTGATGTATCTGGCCCAAATTTTCCAAATCCGTCTATATCAAGAGTATAGTGAATTCCTAATCCTAACTTACTTGGTATTGGATAAATAAGATGCCTAAATGGGGGCTCGGAACTATTTAATTTATAATAATGCCCCTTAACAAAAGACAACTTTTTAAATTCACTAAGGTCTTCAAATTTACCTAATAGAATTCCTGTTTCATATGAATGAAGTCCTGTGCATAAAATTAAGTTTTTTGATTCTACTTTAAATATCTCACCTATTGTGTCTAGATATGATATGTGACTTCTATTGTCGTATCGATATTTATGGAAAGTTGTGTTTAAAGTTACTTGACCTCCAGCTTTTTCAAAAAGATATTGTATTTTATGTGTAAGTGAAGGCTGATCTACTATTCCAGTTGATTTAACATAAATTGCTGAAGTAATTTCATTTGAAAGATTTGGTTCTAATTCATGCAATTGATCACTCTTAAGTAGCTGCAGATTTTCTGAGATACCATTTCTAACGCCATTTTTATAAATATTCATTAGAGTCAACTCTTCATTTTCATTTGCTACTATTAATTTACCTGTATTCTTATAAGGAATGCTGTGTTTTTTACAAAATTCGTATAAAAGCTCATTGCCCCTTATGCAAAAATGTTTCTTTAAAGATTTTTCTGGATAATAAATTCCTGAATGTATTACTCCAGAATTCCTTGAGGATGTCTCTTCTGATATGAAAGGGTTTTTTTCTACTAAGAGCACCTTATGGCCTTTCGACTGAAGTTCAAGTGATGTTGAAAGTCCAATAACACCTGATCCTATTACAACGGTGTCAAAATAATAACTATCAGTCATTTAACTTTATTAAAATATTATTAATAGCGTCTGAAATATAATTTAAATCATCTTTTACTAATGAAGTTGATGAAGGTAATGTAATAACCTTTTGATAAAGTTTTTTAGATATTTCTAACGAGGATCTTGGACTATCTTTATATGGAGGCTGTTGATGCATCGGTATCCAGAATGGTCTCAAAAAAATGTTTTGTTCATTTGCTTTGGAATACATTTCATAAATTTGATCTTTAGTAAGGTTTTCAGCAATAAAATAACTTAACCATCTCGAAGAATTCTTATTGGAAGGAAAGTATATTGCTGATGAATCTATATTGTTTTTGTAGAAATTAAAAATTACTTTTTTTGAATCTACAAACTCATTGTATCTTTCAAGCTGCGCACATCCTATAGCCGCTTGAACATTTGTCATACGATAATTAAAAGCGGTTTTATCATGAATATATTCATACCCATTCCTGGCTGTGGTGCTAATATTTTTTATATCATTATGAAAATTTTTGCTATTTGTTAGAACTGCTCCTCCTCCTCCGCAGGTAAAAGTTTTATTGCCATTGAACGATATTGTTGCTGCATACACATTTAACTTTCCAATACTATCTCCATCATCATCAGTACCTAATGCACCAGCAGCATCAATAATTATTGGTATTCCAATCTTATTATTAAAGTGATCTACATCAGAGCTTGAAATACAATTACCTAATGCCATTACAGGAATAACACATTTTAATTGTTGCTGTGTATCTTTCTTAATCCATTTTCCTCTAACATATTTACATGTTTTTAGAATTTCACTAACTAGCTCTTCAAAATTAATATTTAAATCATCTTTTTTGATATCAAATAACCATGGAACTGCTTGATTGTGCGCAACTGAATTTGCAGTTGCAATGAATGTATAATCAGGAATTATTACTAAATCATTGTTACTAATACCCAAACAATATTGAGCCAATGATAATGCAGACGTTCCAGATGAAACTGCTGAAGCAAAATCAAAGCCACTGTATTTAATTAAATATTCTTCAAATTTATTTACAAAAGGTCCGACTGATGAAACAAATTCAGTGTCAATGCATTCGTTAAGATATTTTCTCTCTAAATTTGATATATTAGGGATTGCTATTGGGTAGCTTTTTTTATTCTTCAATTAAATAATTTCCATAAAAGTTTTTGTTAGATTCGTAATCTAAAAAAACACCTTTATTCAAATATTCTATTATTTCTTTAATTCCATCTTCAACAGAAACTGATGGCACAAATTCTAATTTATTTCTAACCTTTGAGAAGTCAACAATATAGTTCCTTGGATCGTTTCCGCCAGTGACATAATTAACATTAAGTTTGGGTATGTGTTTTTTAATTAAATCTACAAGATTTCTTTTTGTAAAGTTATTTTCATCTCCTCCAGCATTGAAAATTTCACCATCAGTATTATCTATTGAGCTTTTTAGAACTTTCTCTATTAAATTAGCAAAATCAATTACATGGCAATAAGGTCTCCAAGTATCGGGATCATATATCTCTAAACTATTTTTAGTATATGCATCGTAAACAAATTCATTAACTGACAAATCAAACCTCATTCTTGGTGATACTCCAAAAGCTGTAGCAAACCTGAGAATAGTATATGAATAGTCATATCGATTAGCATTTTCTTTTAAGTAATTCTCATTATTAACCTTATCCTCTGCATAAAGTGATAAAGGAGATAGTTTGAATTCTTCATTAGCCTTTTCACCATCCTGAATCAATCCATAGTTAGAACAGGTTGATATAAATACAAGTCTATTTAGATGACAGCCTACAAGATCATCAAAAACATTTTGTAATGCATGATTGTTAATCTCTTTAGAAATTTCAGGATATTTTTTTGTTATTGGATCGCCCACTAAGCCAGCCAAAACAATCACATCAGTAATTCCATTTTCTTTTATTAAATCTTTATTAATGCCTTTTCTAATATCATGGTTAATAAATGTAATATTAGACTCATAAAATATTGAATGAAGGCCTAATTGATGTTCGTATATTAAATTATCCATAATAACTATACTCATACCTCTTTTTGCAAGTCTTTTAGCAATAACTAGGCCTATATATCCAGCCCCACCTAGAAGAAGAATTTTTTTTTCAACAGTGTTTTGAGATTGGTCTATGCTCATAATTTAAGTAAAAGTATGTTTTTTTAACAATTATAGTTTAAATACAATATAGAAACTACAATCCGTGGAGGCTGAAGCCGGAATCGAACCGGCGTAAACGGCTTTGCAGGCCGCTGCATAACCACTCTGCCATCCAGCCTTAAAATTAATGATATTGTATATGTCCAAACAAGAAATGTGGAATTTAATTTTTAAAAGTATTTAGCGTATATAAGTATCCTGAATATAAGGTTACTAAAACTGAAATAATCATAAATATATCTGCTATTGGTATTAACAACATAAAATTAAAAGCTAACGCAAAAAGATAAACAGAAATAGTAAATATTTGAATTGAGGTTTTAATTTTTGCAATGAAAATTACTTTTGTAGCATTTGAATTATTATTTCTTGCATTATAGTCTCTAAGTGCACTTACCCAAATCTCTCTTGTAATGATTAGCGCGCCTGTAAAGCCAATCAAATAACTTGATAAGTTAAGTGCAAGTCCAATAAGAAGAAAAATAATTAATATCTTATCTGCTATTGGATCAAGAATCTCACCTATTTGAGATGAAGCATTAAATTTTCGTGCCAAAAAACCATCTAAATAGTCACTTAATCCAGCAATAAGAAATAACGCAAAAGCTAAAAGATAAAATTTATTAAGCATTAAAAGAATAAAAATAATCATTGCAATAAAAATTCTTAATAATGTAATTATGTTAATTAAAATTGTAATCATTTGAGTTTATCTTTAATTAATTTACCTATCTTCTCATTAATACCATCAACAGTCATCAAATCTTCTTTTGAAGCTGATCTAATATTATTGATACTTCTAAATTTTTTTAAGAGTCTTCTTTTTAAAATATTGCCTATTCCTTTAATATCATCTAACTCTGATTTTGTAATTTTGCTTATTTTCTTTTTTCTCTGCGCATTAAGGGCAAATCTATGGGATTCATCACGTATTTCTTGTAATAGTAAGAATGCCTTTGAATGTTTTCCTAACTCAAGAACTCCATTCTTATTTATAATAGTCTCAGTTGCTCTTAATCTTTTAAAACCTTTAACTATAGATATAACTTCAATATTATTGTGTTTTGATTTTTCAATAATTTTATTAACAAACTTTAATTGATTCTTACCACCATCGATAAGTATCAAATCTGGTTTTATTTTTGGATCTTCATAATATTTTAATCTTCTTTTGATAACGTTTTCCAAAGAAGCTATATCATTCCCTGATACCTCCTTGGGCATATTAAATAATCTGTAAGATTTCTTTTGGGGTCCAATTTTTGAAAAAACAACACATGAAGCAACTGCGTTATCCCCAGAAATATGACTAACATCATATCCTTCAATTTTTGAAATGTTTTTTTTGCCTAAATAGTTACTTAAATCATTCAGCGCAAATGTATACTTGTCTTCTTTACTAATATGGTTTTTTATTACCTGCGCTGCATTTAACTTGCATAGATTAAATATAGGTCTTATAGACTTACTTGGTGAATGTATAATTTTTACAGTCTTTTTATGCTTGGCTTGAAACATGTCCTCAAGAATTGCTTTATCCTCTAAAACATATGCACAAAGTATTTTTTTAGGAATATCTATCTGATTATCATAAAAGTTAAATACTGCACTTTGATATACATCATCAATAGAATTGTAATGGGCTTGTTTGATTAAGTGTGTTTTGGTGCCTCTTATTTTTCCATTCCTTACAACAATTATTGAAACACCAAGATAGCTCATTTCAGAACTAACTGAGAAAATATCAATATCATTAGCCAAAGTAACGACAGATTGCTCCTCCTTTAAAAGATTTAGTCTTTTAAGGCGATCTCTAATTTCAGCAGCTTTTTCAAAATCAAGCATTGAAACTGCTTTTTCAATGTCACCTGTAAGCCTTTGAACAGTTTGCTTATCTGAAGACGATAAAAAAGATTTGGCACTTGTAATATCTTCAAAATAATCAACTTTATTTATCTTCTGGACACAAGGAGCAGAACACCTCTTCATTTGAAACTCTATACATGGCCTAGTTCTATTAGCAAAAGTATTATCACTACAGTTTCTAACTTTAAAAATTTTCTGAATTTCTTTAATAGATTTTTTTACTGCTTCAGAGCTAACGAAAGGTCCATAATATTTTTTATCAACAGCATTTTTTGTTCTCTTTGAATAAACACCTGGAAATTCATGATCTAAAGAAAAATAAATGTAAGGATATGTTTTATCATCTCTCAATAAAATATTAAATTTTGGTTTATTTTCTTTAATAAGCATTTGTTCAAGCAGTAATGCTTCGACTTCGTTTTTAGTAGTGAATGTCTCAATTTGGTCTGTTAAAAATTTTATTTGTGAAGTTTTCCTATCTTTAAATGATTTACCAAAGTAAGAAGATACTCTTTTTTTAAGATTCTTTGCTTTGCCAATATAAATAATTTCTTTTTTATTAAAAAATTTATATACTCCCGGTGTATTTGGGACTTTTTTAAGATCAACTTTCATATAAAAAATTATTTAGCGTATTTCATTAATTTTTAAAATATGGTTTTAGAAATTAGATCTTTTCAATTATTGCTATTTTTTGTGGCTGTCTGATATGAAGAGCATTATAGATTTGTCTATTCCCATTTCTATCAAGCTCAGTCCAACTTCTCATAACATCATCTCGATTTGGTTTAATATCAACGCCTATCTTAAAAGGTTTAATCTCAACCAACTTGGCAGAATATTTTTGACAAACCAATGAAAGAGATTTCTCGCTAATCACGTTCCAACCACTCTCAAGTTCATTGACATTATATGAATCAGATGATTTTGAATATTTAATAAAAATATCTATTTCATGTTCATTTATCATATTATGAATAATTATTTTTCCCTTTGGATTAAGCCATGAAATTGCATTAGCAATAGCATCTTCATAATTATCAAAAATACATAAGACACCAAGCATAGTTATTAAATCAAATTTCTCATTAACAGAATCTTTGTTTAATAAATCTCCATATAAAAAGTCAATGTTTGAAAAATTTTCTTTAGCCCTGTTTAATAGGGTTTCAACATACTCAATCCCAGTAATTTTTGCTTCGGGAAACCTTGCTTTGAGATATGCTGGAAATGCACCTACTGCACAGCCAACATCAGCTATAGATCCAGAAAATTTACAATCAATTTCATTCGCAACAGCAATGAATGAATCTTTTATATTTGATGTATCTTCGTTTAAATATAATTTATCGTGCTCTCTTTTCATGTTTAATTTCTAATCAATTTAAAACATTTTAATCGAACTAGGTAAACTTTATTTTTAATTTTCCTATGTCCTCAATAGTTGCCTCTAGTATATCATTCTTCTTAACCTTCCCTACGCCAGCAGGAGTCCCGGTAAATATTGCGTCTCCTGGGTAGAGTGTTACGTGCTGGGAAAGATTAGCAATAATTCTTTCAATTGGCCAAATCATTTTTGAGATATCACTTATTTGCTTTACATGTCCATTCTGTTTAAGTTCAATCTTGCCTTTTTTAATTATATTTTGCATTAACTTAATCTTAGACACTGGTCCAGAATTATCAAAACCCTTGCTTAAATCCCATGGTTGTCTTTTAGCTTTGGCCTTCATTTGAAGGTCTCGTTTAGTCAAATCAATGCCAACAGAATAACCAAGAATGTATTTATTTGCTTCTTCTGTATTTATCGATCTACATTTTTTTTTAAGATATACAACCAGCTCAACTTCATATTCAAGATTATTTGTATTGTCAGGAAATTTTAATTTATTTTTTTGAGTTATTGATTGCTGAAGTTTCGTGAAATAAAAGGGTGGCTCATCATGGTCACTATCATTCATCTCTAGCACATGATCAAAATAATTTTTACCAACACAATATATTTTTCCTAGTGGCATTAATCGTTTATCATTTAATATTTTGAGAACTTTTTCTTCATTTCTAAAAATATAATTATCTTTAATTAAATGATTCATTATCTTTTTCTAATTCTTCTGTTTGAGATACTTTTTAGTATAGAGTTTGCCAGCACTTACACCAAATTGATCAAAAGGGTTTATTTCAAGCATTGTCGCTGTAACAAATACACGATGCTCCCAGGTAGCGACAAGATAGCCTATCGTAAAAGGATCTAATTTTTTGAGTAAGAATAGATTTACAGGAACATTTGCGTTAATTTTTTCCTCTTCTTTTAAATCTTCAGCACCATATGATAATAGCTTTGATTGAACTATAGATTGGGCATAGGATAAGCTTTTTGGATCTTCCTTGCTTGAAATGATATCTGCACAAATGTCTCCAGTGCCCTGATGAAGTAATTGAAAATATGAGTGTTGTGCAGTAGGACCGTAACCTCCAAAAATAGTTTGACCAGTTTTTGTGTATTCAGAAGTTGAATTTGCATGTTTACCTAAAGACTCCATTTCTAATTGCTGAACATAATTTGCAAATGAACGAAGTGACCAAATATAAGATAAGACAACTCTTATGCTTTTATTTTTATTATTGTGAAGCCAAATATCAGTAAAAGATAATTGTTTTATAAACCTTAAATATTCCTTATTATTTATAAGCTCTTGATCAGCAAAATTTCCACCGTTTATAAATAATTCATATGAATTTTTTTCAAGTAATGGAATTTGTGCTATTGGAGACCATATTGAATACCTTCCGCCTATCTCTTTATCAAAACTGACTATGTTTTTATTATTGAATCCATATTTATTTGCTTCTTTAACATTAGAGGTTATTACAATAAAGTTATTAAGGCTTGGTGACCAATCTATTGCACTCTTTAACATCTGGATGGTTTCATCTGTTGTAAAAGATTTTGATGAAATTATAAAAATTGTCATTTTTGGATCCAATAATGAAGTTTTATAGGTAAACTCTTTCATATCAGAGCCAGTTAAAAATTGGAAATTATATTCTTCTCTCGATTCTGGTGATTTTAAGCTTTCAATCAATAATTTTGGTCCCTCATAAGAACCACCAATGCCAATTGTTAAAATATTGATTTTTCCTTTTTTATGCTTTTTTCTTATGTTCTGAATGTGCTTATAAAGAATATTGATTGATATGGGTCCTTTTTTTCTATATTTAGGATGCCATGCAGCTTGATTTTCAGTTTTATTAACTACTTCACCATTAATTAAATCCTCTATCTTTAATTTGAGATCTAAATTTTCTGCTTTTGAATCAAATTCTTGAAATAATTTATAATTAAATTCACCAACACAAGATTCAAAATTAAAAATATTGTTTTCATAGGTATAATTTTTATTATTCACTTTATGCTTGAATGAATTTCGTTAAGAGATCTGCTTATATCATCTGAAGCTGTTATTGGTCTACCAATAACAATATAGTCAGCTCCTAAGTCGATTGCTTTTTTTGGAGTCATTACCCTTTTTTGATCATCATCTGATTTCCCTAGTCTGATGCCGGGTGTTATTGAAAGCAAAGAATCTCGTTTTTTTACAAGCTCTAATTCATGAGGAGAACAAACCACCCCATCAATAGCAGCAGCCTCGGCCATGTCTAACATTGCATTTACATGTTGCATGGTATCTCTTTGAAAAATATTCAGTGTATCTTCATTGGTCAAACTTGTTAGTGCAGTAACTCCAAATGCCTTGATTTTTGTGCCAGATAGAGCTTCCATTGCAGCTATCATCATGTTTTTGCCACCAGAAGTATGAATTGTAATCATTTTAATTGGTAGAGAAATTATTCCTTGTATCGATTTTTTTACTGTATTAGGAATATCATGAAACTTAAGATCAAGGAAAATGTCAAACCCTTGATTTGCAGAATATGATATAAGTTCAAAACCAATAGAGTTAAAAGAAACACTGCCAATTTTTATCATGCACTTTTTAGAATCAAGTTTATCTATAATATTTGATGCTTTTATAAAATCAATTTCGTCTATTGCTACAATGATCATTTTTTTTTCAATATCTTTGAAGATTTAAAATGCATGGTTGATGTTTCACCTAAATATGATACTTCTTTTGTTTTTGGATTAATAAATTTTCTTGGTCTAATTAATTTTTTAGAAAAAGTACCAAAGCCCCTTATTTCTACTTTGTCATCTAAAGCAACAGTCTCAATTATGGAGTTTAAAATTATATTAACAGCTTCTGAAATTTCATTTTTTGATAGATCAGGAAATTCTTTTTTTAAAGATGATTCTATATCTGAGCGATTAAAGGTTTCTTTTCTTTTATTATTCACTCAATTTTAATGAAATTCTTTCTCTTTCTGCATCAATTGCAAAAACAATACATTCTAACTTTTGGTCTTTTTTATATTGTTCCAGAGATTCTTTTGGATTTTCTTCCTCTGATATATCAGATAAGTGAATCAATCCATCAATATCACCTTCTAGCCCAACAAATATTCCAAAATCGGTAATTGACTTTATATTTCCTTCTACTTTGTCTCCAATTGCATATTTATTAGCAAACTCAGTCCAAGGATTTGTCTTTGTTTGTTTTAAACCTAGAGATATCCTTCTTTTCTCGTGATCAATCTCCAAAATCATAACTTTAATTTTTTGATCCATTTCAACCACTTTGGAAGGGTGAATATTTTTGCTGGTCCAATCGAGCTCAGATAAATGGATAAGGCCCTCAATGCCTTCTTCGAGTTGAGCGAAACATCCATAATCAGTAATATTGGAAACCTCTGCTTCATAAACGCCACCAACAGAATAATTAGAATCAACATTTTCCCAAGGATCGTTTTGAATTTGTTTTAATCCTAGAGAAACTCTAAGCTTTTCTTTGTCAAAGCTTAAAACTTTTACATCTATTTCCTCTCCAACATTTAAATGCTCAGATGGATTAGTAACCCTGGACCAAGAGATATCTGTAATATGCAATAGCCCATCCAAACCTCCTAAATCTATAAATGCTCCATAATCTGTTATATTTTTGACGACTCCTTTTACAATATGACCCTCGTCAAGATTTTTTAATAACTCAACCTTCACAGCTGAATTATTTTTTTCTAAAACTGCTTTTCTTGATAGAACTACATTATTTCTTTTATAGTCTAATTTAATTACTTTAAATTCTTGTATGGTGTTTTCAATGTCAGGGGCTTCTTTTAAAGGTCTTACATCAACAAGTGAACCTGGCAAAAAAGCTTTAACGACCTCAACTTCAACAGCAAAGCCACCTTTTACTCTATTATGAATTTTACCTGTTACGAATTCTCCTGTTTCAAGAGCTTCCTCTAGCATCTTCCAAGTAGATAATTTTCTAGCTTTTTCTCTGGATATTCTTGTTTCTCCATACCCATCTTCGACAGCCTCTAACGCAACTTCAACATCATCTCCAACATTGATATCAACTTTTCCTTCATTATCTCTAAATTCATCAAGAGATATGATACCCTCTGACTTTAGCCCAACATGAACTGTAACCCAATCCTTATCTATATCAAGCACAACCCCTGAAACAATGGATCCTTGTTTCATATCTAGGGTCTCTAAACTTTTATCTAATAAAGCTGAAAAAGATTCCGACATTTATATAAATTCCTCTTTAATTAAATTTTCAGTAAAACTGAATACTTCTTCAAGCGTCATATCTGA
>CETU01061038.1_pt1 | contig 43889 bp, 34 predicted proteins | sample 356531 | NCBI WGS metagenome assembly CETU01 (sample SAMEA2623488, study PRJEB7988) | marine metagenome | isolation source: saline water (ENVO:00002010), including
AACCAGAATCAGATCTAGAGTTAGAATCAAAATCCGATCCAGAACCAAAGTCAGTTGGAGATTCAGAACTAGAAACTAATCAGAAGAAGCTTGATGTAGGCCTTCAAAAGACTAAAGAAAGTTTTTTTGGAAAATTAGCAAGAACTATTTCTGGAAAATCAACTATAGATGAGTTAATTCTTGATGATATTGAAGAGGTTCTTATTACATCTGATATAGGAGTAGAAACTACCTTAAAGATTATAGAAAGATTAGAGGATAGGGTGAAAAGGGATAAATATATAAATACATCAGAGTTAAATCTTTTTTTGAAAGAAGAAATATCTTCACTGATGCAAGACTCTTATGATGAAATACCAGATGTTGATGGTCCTTATGTTATTATGATAGTTGGCGTAAATGGTGTAGGCAAAACAACTACTATTGGAAAGTTGGCAAATCATTTTAAACAAAAAGGGAAGAAGGTTGTTTTAGGAGCAGCAGATACTTTTAGAGCTGCTGCTGTTGATCAGCTAGTTATATGGTCTAATAGGGTTGGAGTAGACATTATAAAACAAGATATGGGTTCTGATCCTGCATCAGTCGCTTTTGATACTATACAATCTGCAAAAGCAAACGGTGCAGATGTTGTAATAATTGATACTGCAGGTAGACTACATAATAATGTAAACTTAATGCGTGAATTAGCTAAGATTAGAGGCGTTATGAATAAAGTTGTTGCTAATGCTCCTCATGATGTTATGTTAGTTTTAGATGCTTCAACTGGACAGAATGCGATAGAACAAGCTAAACAATTTATATCTGCTACTGATGTTGATTCAATCGCATTAACTAAGTTAGATGGCACAGCAAAAGGTGGTGTTGTAATTGGAATTTCTGATCAGTTTCAAGTTCCTGTTCGTTATATTGGTGTAGGAGAAGGAGTGAATGATCTTCAAAAGTTTAATAAGCAAGAGTTTGTAGAATCCCTTTTTAGTTAATGCGTACAAAATCATACAAAAAAAATAAGATTAATATCATCACTTTAGGCTGTTCAAAGAATATATATGATTCTGAAATATTGATGGGGCAGCTTTCAGCAAATAAGATGGATGTTGAACATGAATCTGAGAAAGAAGATTCAAATATTGTTGTAGTAAATACATGTGGATTTATTGATAATGCTAAAGAAGAGTCAATTAATACAATTTTAGAACAAACCAAGAGAAAAGAATTGGGTGAAATTGATAAATTATATGTTACTGGTTGTCTATCAGAGAGATATAAAAATGATTTAGAAACAGATATCCCAGATGTTGATAAATATTTTGGTACAACAGATTTGCCAAAACTGTTAAAAGAACTAGGAGCTGATTATAAGCATGAATTGTTAGGAGAAAGATTGATTACTACACCTCATCATTATTCATATCTAAAGATTTCCGAAGGATGCGATAGACCTTGTTCATTTTGTGCTATTCCCTTAATGAGGGGCAAACATAGATCAACTCCTATTGAACTGTTAGTAAAAGAAGCAGAAAATCTTGCTAAAAATGGCGTAAAAGAATTAATTCTTATTGCACAGGATTTAACATTTTATGGTCTAGATATTTACAGTAAAAGAAGTTTAGCAGATTTATTAACTCAGTTATCTGCTGTACAGGGGATTGAATGGATTCGCTTACATTATGCTTTTCCTACAGGTTTTCCGGAGGATGTGCTTGACGTAATTAGGGAAAATGATAAGGTATGTAGTTATATTGATATTCCTTTACAGCATATTAACGATAGTATATTAAGGTCTATGAAAAGAGGTTCTTCACGTAAGAAAATAGATGCTTTGATAAAAAGTATTAGAGTTAAAGTTCCTAATATAGCTATTAGGACTACTTTAATAGTTGGTTATCCAGGTGAAACGAAGCAGCAATTTCAAGAATTGTTGCAATGGGTTCAGGATACTAAGTTTGATAGACTCGGTGTTTTTACTTATTCACATGAAGAAGATACTTCAGCTTACGATTTAGAAGATGATATTTCTGAAAAAATAAAGAAAGAACGAGCAGAGGAGATTATGGATTTACAAACCAGTATTTCCTGGCAGTTAAATCAAAGAAAGATAGGAAAAACTTTTAAAGTCCTTTTTGATCGTATAGAAGGAGGTTTTTTTATTGGTCGTACAGAATTTGATTCTCCTAATGTAGACAATGAAGTTTTAGTAAATGTAAAAGATAATTATATCAGAATTGGTGATTTCGTAAATGTTAGAATTGAAAAAGCAGATCATTTTGATTTGTATGGGGTAGTAATTAATTAATGAATTGCTTATTTTTGTGCTTGTTAAAAATAGAATAAATGTTTGAAAATTTATCAGAAAGACTAGAAAGAGCCTTCAGAGTACTAAAGGGTCAAGGAAGTATATCTGAAATAAATGTTGCTCAAACAATGAAAGAGATTAGAAAAGCTCTTCTTTCAGCTGATGTGGACTTTAAGACTGCAAAATCATTCACTTCAAAGGTTAAAGAAAAGGCATTAGGACAGCAAGTTTTAAATGCTATTGAACCGGGACAATTACTTACTAAGATAATGAAAGATGAGTTAGCTGCACTTATGGGTAGTAAGTATTCAGATATTAGTTTATCAGCAAGTCCAACTGTAATTTTGATTGCTGGTCTTCAGGGTAGTGGTAAGACTACTTTTTCAGCTAAGTTAGCATCATATCTTAAAAGTAAAAAGAATAAGCGTCCCTTATTGGTTGCTTGTGATGTTTATCGTCCTGCTGCTATTGATCAGATTGGTGTTTTAGCTGAGCAAGTAGATGTAGATGTATATCAAGATAGAGAAAGCAAGAACCCTGTTGATATTGCTAAAAACGCCATAAAACAAGCTAAAATAAAAGGTCAGAATGTAGTTATTATTGATACGGCTGGTCGTTTGGCAATTGATGAGAATATGATGAAGGAGATTGGCGATATCAAAGAAGCGATTAATCCTAATGAGATATTATTTGTCGTTGACTCCATGACTGGGCAGGACGCTGTGAATACCGCTAAAGCTTTTAATGATAAGTTAAATTTTGATGGAGTTGTACTTACAAAGTTAGATGGCGATACAAGAGGTGGTGCAGCGTTAACTATTCGATCAGTAGTTGACAAACCAATAAAGTTTATTGGAACTTCTGAGAAGATGGATGGTTTAGATGTTTTTCATCCTGAAAGAATGGCTAGTAGAATACTAGGTATGGGGGATGTTATTTCACTGGTGGAGCGTGCCCAGCAACAATTTGATGAGGAAGAAGCTAGAAAGGTTCAGAAAAAAATTGCAGAGAATCAATTTGGTTTTGATGACTTTTTAAAGCAGATTCAACAAGTTAAAAAAATGGGCAATATGAAGGATTTGGTTAGTATGATTCCTGGAATTGGTAAATCTATGAAAGATGTAGATATTGATGATGATGCTTTCAAAGGTATTGAAGCAATTATTAATTCTATGACAAAAAAGGAAAGAGAGAATCCGCGTCTATTAAATGGTAGTAGAAAGAAAAGAATTGCAGATGGAAGTGGTACATCAGTAGTTGAGGTTAATCAACTTATAAAACAATTTAGTCAGATGGGAAAAATGATGAAGATGATGCAGGGAGGAGGAGCTAAACAGATGATGCAAATGATGCAAGGAAAAGGAGGGATTCCCAGAATATAATATATTATAATGATTTTATTAGACGGAAAGAAAACAGCTAATGATATAAAAGATGAGATAGCTATTGAGGTTTCAACTTTAATTGCTAATGATAGAAAAAAACCACATTTAGCAGCTATTTTAGTAGGAAAAAATGGCGCTAGTGAAACATATGTAAATGCAAAAGTAAAAGCATGTAAGAAAGTTGGCTTTAGTTCTACATTAGTTTGTCTTGATGAAAAGGTACCAGAGTCTGAATTATTAGCAGAGATCGAGAAAATCAATGTAAATAAGGATATAGATGGTTTAATTGTACAACTTCCATTACCTAATCATATTGACGAAATGAAAGTTACACAAGCAATAAGTCCAAATAAGGATGTAGATGGTTTTCACCCTGAAAATATTGGTAGAATGGTGTTAAATTTACCAACTTATCTGCCTGCTACACCTTCTGGTATTATTGAACTAATTTCAAGATATAATATTAAAACTTCAGGAAAACATTGTGTGGTTATTGGTAGAAGTCATATTGTAGGATCTCCAATAAGTATTTTAATGTCTAGAAATAATCTTATAGGAAATTGTACAGTTACTCTTACTCATAGTAGGAGTAAGAATCTTAAACAAATCACGAAAACTGCTGATATTCTAATAGTGGCACTTGGAAAAGCAGGCTTTGTGACTAGAGATATGATAAAAGATGGGGTTTGTATAATTGATGTTGGAATTTCAAGAGTAGAATCTAGCGTTACAAAAAGTGGTTGGAAACTTTTAGGAGATGTTGATTTTGATCAAGTTAAAGATAAGTGTAGTTTTATTACACCAGTACCTGGTGGGGTGGGTCCCATGACTATTGCTATGCTTTTACAAAACACCTTAATATCTGCAAAAAGAGATATTTATTAAATTTTCATTATATTTGCGAAGTTTTGTGGGGTTTTCCCACTAGTATTAATAAATTTTTAAAACAATTATGGAAGGAACAGTAAAATGGTTTAACGGAAGTAAAGGATATGGTTTTATTGAAGGTTCAGACGGAACTGATTACTTTGCACATTTTCAAGAAATTCAGGTTGAAGGCTACAAGACTCTTAAGGAGGGAGCTGCAGTAACATTTGAACCAGGAGATGGAGAAAAAGGACCAGTAGCTAAAAATATTGTAAACGTTTAATCAGCATTTTATAATATAAAGTATAGCGAGCATTAAGCTCGCTATTTTTTTGACCTCTTTTTTATATTTTCTTCTATTTTTCTTAACTTTTCTTTCAATTTATTTGCTTCTATAAAGTTAAGGGATTTTGCCATTTTTGTCATTTCTCTTTTGGTTTTTATTGCCATTTCTTTTAAGTCTTCTAAGCTGGATTCATTAACTTTTGATGAGTGATTTTGTGTAGTTTTGTATGGATTTAAACTTTGTATAATGATATCTTCTCCTTTTTTTATTAAAGGTTGAGGAACAATCCCTTGTTTTTTGTTGAAGCTTTCTTGTTTTCTTCTTCTTCTTTTTGTTTCATCAATTGTTTTTTTCATAGATGTAGTAATATTTTCAGCATACATAATTACCCGTCCATTAATATTTCTTGCTACTCTTCCAGCGGTTTGGGTTAGAGCTGTTTCAGATCTAAGAAACCCTTCTTTATCTGCATCCATAATTGCAACAAGACTAACTTCTGGTAAATCCAGCCCTTCACGCAACAGATTTACTCCAATTAATACATCAATAATACCTTCTTTAAGTTCATGAATAATTTCAATTCTCTCTAACGTGTCAATGTCAGAATGAATATAACGACATTTTATATTAAATTTAGTGAGATAAATATTAAATTCTTCTGCCATTCTTTTAGTGAGAGTTATAATAATTACCCTTTCTTTATCTATTGATCTTATTCTTATCTCTTCTAATACATCATCAATTTGATTTTTTCTAGATCGTACTTCAATAACAGGGTCAAGTAATCCTGTTGGTCGAATAACTTGTTCAATAATTATTCCTTTTGATTTTTTTAATTCATAGTCAGCTGGAGTTGCACTTAGATAGATAGTTTGGTGATTCATCATCTCAAACTCTTCAAATTTTAAGGGTCTGTTATCTAATGCTGCAGGAAGTCTGAAACCATATTCAACAAGGTTTTTCTTTCTTGATTTGTCACCACCATACATTGCTTTTATCTGTGGAATGGTGACATGACTTTCATCAATTACTGTTATAAAGTTATTTGGAAAATAATCTATTAAGCAGAAAGGTCTACTTCCTGATTTTCTCCCATCAAAATATCTAGAATAATTTTCTATCCCTGAACAATATCCTAGTTCTTTAATCATCTCAATATCAAATTGTGTTCTTTCATTTAATCTTTTTGCTTCAGTTTTTAGTCCTTTATCTTGAAAATAGTTAACCTGTTTTGTTAAATCATCTTGAATTTGAGGAATTATACTATTTATTTTGTCTTTTGATGCTACAAAAATATTAGCTGGAAAAATTTTGATCTTATTATGATTACTTATTATATTACCATTTTTTGGATTAAAACTCTCTATTTCTTCAATTTCATTACCAAAAAAACATATTCGATATGCAATGTCATCATGTGCTAGAAAAACATCAATAGTATCCCCTTTGACTCTAAAATTACCTTTTTTAAATTCACCAGTAGTTCTGCTATATAGTGCTGTGACAAGTTCTTTAAGAAACTGATTTCTACTAATAATATCACCAATACTGAGATTGATAATACTACTGTAAAAATCTTCAGGATTTCCAATTCCATATATACAACTCACTGATGAAACAACTATAATATCTTGTCTTCCAGATAGAAGTGCAGAAGTAGTTCTTAAACGGTATTTCTCAATTTCTTCATTAATGGATAGATCTTTTTCAATATATGTTCCTGAACTCGGTATATATGCTTCTGGTTGATAGTAATCATAATAAGAAACAAAGTATTCTACAGAGTTTTTTGGAAAAAAATTTTTGAATTCAGCAAATAGTTGAGCAGCTAATGTTTTATTATGACTTAAAACTAACGTAGGTCGATTTACTTCATTTATTACATTTGCTATAGTGAATGTTTTTCCTGATCCAGTAACACCTAATAAGGTCTGTGAATCATCGCCATTATTTAGTCCTTCAACAAGTTCTCTTATTGCTGCTGGTTGATCGCCAGTTGGTGAAAAATTTGATTGAAGTTTAAACTTCATTTATGCTTTGTTTAGCATTTGAATCTTTTTTTCTAGATCTACTATGTTAGTGTTTGTTAGATCAATTTTTTTTTGAACTTCTTTTAATAATACTTTTGTTGTTTCTTCAGCTTTAAAGAAAGATATATTATTTTCATATTGCTTTATTTCTTTTTTTAGAGAATCTATTCTACCTTTTAGAAATTTTTTTTCTTTCTTTATGGCTATATCATTTCCATTAAAAGAGATAATTTTATTTTTATATTTTTCTTTATCTAATGCAGTTCCTGTTAGTCCTAGCTTTTCGTATTTTGAGTTTAATAATTTAAGGAATTGACTGTCAATATTTGATTTGTCACTTGAATTGTATCCAATTTTTTTCCATTCTAATCCAAATTGATTTAGGTCTTTCATATTTTCTTTTGAATTAGATAATATTTTGAATTTTTTTAGTTTTTGTATTAAAGATGCTTTCTTTTTTAATATTACTTTTTCTTCCTCTTTAACCTTTTCATAATATGCTTTTCTAGCTGCAAAAAATATATCGCAAGCATTTCTAAATCTATTCCAAATTTGATTAGATTCATTACCCGTTAAAAATTCAGAATTTTTCCATTCCTCTTGTAATTTAATAAGTTCTTTTCCTGTTTCTTTCCAGTTAGTATTATGTTGAATACTTTCTGCTTTTTTGCAAATAGCTAATTTATTTTCTAATATTTTCTTATTATTTTTCTTCTTCTCTTTATAGAAAGCATTCCTCTTGTTATAAAAATTTTTTAAGGCAGATCTTAGTTTGTTCCAAGCAATTTTATTTTTTTCTTTATCTAATCTTCCTATAGATTTCCATTGATTTTCTAGTTCGTTACATCTTTTGTTAGCTTCTTGCCATTGATTGTGCGAAATTATTTTCTCAGAACTTAAATCATTAATTAATGTCGATATTGCATTTTTTTCTTCTAATTTTAAGGAGTATATTTTCTTTTTTTCGGTAAAATAGTCGTTTCTTTTTCTATTTATTTTTTTACTTACTTCTTGAAATCTTTCCCAAATAGATTCTCTTTTTTTTCTTTCAACAGGACCTACGTTTTTCCAATGCTCGTGAAGCCCCTGTAACGATATGTGTGCTTTATTTATTGATTTTTCTTGTAAGAGAGCTTCTGCTTTCTCACAAATCTTAATTTTTTCCTCTAAATTTCTTTTAAAGTCAAGATCTCTTAGGTCATTGTTGATTTTAATAAAGTCATAAAAAAGCTCAACATGATGATTATATGATTGCCAGATATGGCTGTTTTCAGTAATAGGAACATTTCCAGTTGCTTTCCATTTCTTTTGAAGAGTTCTAAATTTTTCAAAGGTTAGCTTGATAGATTCCTCTTCTTTTGAAAGTAGATCAATATCTTGAATTATTGTTTTTTTTATTCGTAAGTTTTCCTTCTCTTCTTTTTCTTTATTCTTTCTAAAATCAGATTTAATTTTTCGATACTTATCATAAAAAGCTCTAAACTTTATTTCTAAAGGATGTTTTTCATTTTCTACTTTTTTACTTATGTTGCTCTCTAGTTGACTTTCTTTATCTTCTTTCTTTAGTTTAATATAAAAGATAGATTTTAACTCCTCAATCTCCTTTGAAACGCTATAGGGGTTTTGGTTTTTGGATATTAAGTCGTCTAATCTTGTTAGTATTTGTTCAATCGATAATGTTTTATTATCTATGACTATTGGCTTTTCATTAGTTTTTTTATTAGTTGTTTTGTAATTTTCTTTCTCTCTCACTTTAAGAATATTTTATCACAAATCTACTAATATTTCACGACTTAGAGATTCCAAATTTTCCAGCTCTCTTCTGCTTGTATTTCTAGCATTTCTAAACCATTTTTAATTTTAGTATTTCTTTTTTTTCCATAAGTTAGAAATTTAGTTTCATAAGGATTATAAATCACATCAAAAAGTAGGTGTTTTGCATTTAAGTATTTATATGGAATCTTAGGGAATTCGTTAATTCTAGGATAAGACCCTACAGGAGTGGTATTTATTATAATATTATAGTAATCAGCTATTTTACTTGTTATATCTAAATAGTCAAATGAAGTGTTTCTATTTGCTATTATATATTCAATTTTAAGCTTTTCTAGTGTATATATAATAGCTTTAGCAGCACCTCCATTTCCTAATATAATAGCCTTATTTCTACCTTCTAATAATGGTTCTATACTATTTTTAAATCCAATATGATCAGTGTTATAGCCAATTAATTTACCATTACAAAAACGGATTGTGTTTACTGCACCAATTATTTTTGCTTCGTTACTTACTTCATCTAAGAGTGGTATTATTAATGATTTATATGGGATAGTAACGTTTAGTCCAGAGAACTTTTTTTGTTTTATTAATTGCTTAAATTTTGATAGTTCATTTATTTCTATGTTAATGTATTGAGAGTCAGTAATTCCTTCTTGTAGGAATTTTTTTTTGAAATATTCTAAAGAAAAGGAATGTCCTAGACTTTTTCCTATAAGTCCAAAGATTCTCATTATTTATTTCTTGAAAAAATTTCTAATAAATAGACTAGTAAAAAACCAATTATCATCAATGTTATAGCAAAGATAGTATTGTTACTTATCTCATTTGGTATGTATGAATTATATTCTATTATTTTAATTTGACCATTTAAATCAAGACTTTTGGCTGCTTCTTTCCAAGGCCAAATAATATTTAATGACCCTAAAATAAAACCTGTTAATAAGGCTAATGTACTATCTCTATATTCTTTTAATATCCATGATAAAAAGTGAGAGAAGCTTACTAAACCAAATATAGAACCTAAAATAAACGTGCCTAATAATGTAATATTTAGGTCTGTTACTGCTTTTACCATAAGAAGCTCATAGTTTCCAAGTAGAATTAATATGTATGATCCAGATAAACCTGGTAGCATCATTCCACTTATACCTATTATCCCACAAATAAATACAAATAATAGATTTGAGTTTTCTGTTGTTGGAGTAATAAAATTTAAAGAAACAGCTATTACTGTACCAGCTATTATAGCAATAGTAGAATGAAGATTCCAATTTTCAACCCTTTTTCCTACAAAAATGATTGATGCTAATATTAGACCAAAAAAGAAAGCCCATATTAGAATAGGGTAATTTGAAAATAAATATTCAAATAATATAGCTATAGTAAATACACTTATAATACTTCCTGCAAATACTGCGGTTAAAAAGTAGAAGTTAGTATAATGTAAAAACTCTTTTATTTTATAAGAAAAAAGTAATTCAAGAGCTTTTTTATTAAGAGATTTTAAAGAGTTAATTAGTTCCTCATATATTTCTGTAATCAGGGCAATAGTTCCACCAGAAACACCAGGAATTACATTTGCAATTCCCATAGCCATACCTTTTAAAAAGAGAATAAAATATTTTTGCATAGTTAAGTCAAAAAGTTATTAAATGTATCTCCTCTTAGTCCTAAACGTAAGCACTCAAGTGATATAACTTCATTAGATGCAATGTTTCCTAGATTAACGTTTGCTCCAAAATTATTTATAAACCAGACTTGTTGATTCTTATTAGGAGCTTCCCATAAAATTTTTTCTACTGGCATAGATGAGATAATTTCCTTTACAAGTTTTGATTTGATTTTGCCGTCAATTTTACATACGCCAACATTACCTCCTTCTCTTGATTCTGCAATGACTTTCCAGCTTCCAGCAGAAATTTCATCTTGCATATATTTAATCCATATTTTACTATTAATATCTTTTTTAGGATCTTTACTTCCAACTTCACTAATTACTCTAAAATCTTTTGAAAAATCAGCTATTATTTCGCATTTTTTATCATGATTTATATTTATTACTCCATCAGATATCTCTACCATATCTAAACCAATATTATCTAAATATTTTTTATAATTATCGATTTGATTTCTGATTGTAAATGCTTCAAAAAGAGTGCCTCCAGCATAAACAAGCATTCCATTTTTTTTATAAATCTTAATTTTTTTTGCAGTATTAGGAGTTATTATACTTGTTCCAAAACCTAGCTTAATTATGTCGGTGTAATCTTTGTTAATTGATAAGAAATCTTCAGCTTGATTTAAGCTTAGTCCTTTATCCATTATCATTGTTAACCCATTTTCTCTTGGTTTTTTTGGTCTTACAGGAAGTTTATTTAGAATTTCTTTCATGAAAAATAGATAATAAAGTAACAAAGATAATAATCCTGAGCTTAAGAAAAATTTAATTGTGTAATTTTGTATTTGTTAAAACCATGACATTAATCAAATCAATATCAGGAATTAGAGGTACCATTGGAGGTAAAGTGGGGGATTCACTTTCACCTATAGATATTGTGCGATTTACTGCTTCTTATGCTGCCTTTATTAGAAAAAAAGTTAATAAATCAAATACAATAATAATTGGTCGTGATGCGCGTGTTTCTGGAAAAATGGTGAGTAGCCTTGTGTCTGGAACTTTAATAAGTTGTGGTTTTGATGTTTTAGATGTTGGACTTTCTACTACTCCTACTATAGAAGTTGCTGTTCAATTAGAGAAGTCTGCTGGAGGTATTATTATTACTGCTAGTCATAATCCTAAAGATTGGAATGCTTTAAAATTACTCAATATGGAAGGAGAATTCTTGTCTAAGAAAGATGGAGAAGAGATTCTTTTATTAGCTGAGAATGAAAACTTTTTATTTTCACAAGTTAATGATCTAGGGAAATATAGTTATGATGATAGTTTTAACGATAAACATATTGATCAGATTCTAAAGTTAGACTTAATAGATGTTAGTTTGGTTAAATCAGTAGGATTTAAAGTTGTTTTAGATGCTGTAAATTCAACTGGAGGATTTATGGTGCCTAAATTACTAGATAAAATGGGTGTAGAATGTGTAAAATTGTTTTGTGAACCAAACGGAGATTTTCCACATAATCCTGAGCCTCTTCCAGATAATTTATCTGATATCTCTGAATTAGTAGTTCAGCTTAAAGCTGACTTTGGTATTGTAGTTGATCCTGATGTAGATAGACTAGCACTAATTTGTGAAGATGGAACTATGTTTGGAGAAGAATATACTTTAGTAGCAGTTTCTGATTATGTACTCAGTAAGAAATCAGGAAATACTGTTTCTAATTTATCATCTTCAAGAGCATTAAGAGATGTTACATTAAAGCATAAAGGAAGTTATGAAGCATCTTCAGTTGGTGAAGTTAATGTTGTAGAAAAGATGAAAGCTACTAATGCTATTATTGGAGGAGAAGGAAATGGTGGCGTTATTTATCCTGAGTTACATTATGGTAGAGATGCTCTTGTAGGTATAGCACTTTTTCTAACTCAACTTGCTGAAAGAAAAGTTACTGCTAAAAATTTAAGAAATTCTTACCCAAATTATTTTATTTCTAAAAATAAGATTGAATTGAATACTGATGTTGATATAATTTTCTCCACTTTAGAAAAAAAATATAAAAATGAACAGATTACTACAATAGATGGACTAAAAATCGATTTTGAGGATGGCTGGGTGCATTTAAGACAATCTAATACAGAACCGATTATTAGAATTTATGCCGAAAGTAAAGATAAAGCAAAAGCTGATGCACTTGCAAATCAAATGATTGATGAAATTAAACCATTGATTTAGATGAAAGTTTATTTAGATAATGCAGCAACAACACCAGTAGCTCCAGAGATTATTGACATGATGAGTGAAATGATGAAAACTACTTTTGCTAATCCATCATCTATACATTCTTATGGTAGACAATCAAGAACAATTATTGAAAGTGCACGTAAAAGAATTGCTAAACTGTTAAATACTTCTCCTGGATCAATTTTCTTTACATCCGGAGGGACAGAGGCTGATAATATGGCAATAAAGTGTGCAATCCAAGACCATAATATTCAACATGCAATTACTTCTAAGATTTCTCATCATGCAGTTTTATATCCACTAAAAGATTTACACGATGAAAGAAAAATAAATCTTTCATATATAGATATTGATAATAATGGTCTAGTTTCTTTATCACATCTTAAAGAGTTATTACAGAATAATTCTAGAACTTTTGTGTCAATTATGCATGCTAATAATGAGATTGGAACTATACAAGATTTAAAGAAAATAGGAAGTATATGCAAGGATTATGGAGCTATATTTCATTCAGACACAGTTCAGACTATAGGACATTATCCATTTAATATGCAAGATTTAAATGTAGATTTTTTGGCAGCTTCTGCTCATAAATTTCATGGACCTAAAGGAATTGGGTTTTGTTATATTTCAGAAAATATTAAGATTAAACCATTCTTAAGAGGTGGTTCTCAAGAAAGAAATATGAGAGCAGGTACTGAGAATATTTGTGGTATTGCTGGACTTGCTATGGCTATGGAGATGGCATATGAAAATTTGGAATCTGAAATGTTATATATTAAGGGATTAAAGAAGTACATGATCAAAAAACTTAAACATGAGATACATGATGTTCAGTTTTATGCTAAATGTTCTGATATTGATAATAGTTTATACACTGTTCTTTCTTGCCATTTTCCTGAAACAGAGATTTCAGAAATGCTACTTTTTAATTTAGATATATTAGGTGTGGCTTGCAGTGGTGGTAGTGCTTGTGCCTCAGGCGTTAGTAAAGGATCACATGTTCTTTCAGAGATTTATCCAGATAGTAAAAGGCCTGGAATCAGATTTTCTTTTAGTCGATATAATACTAAACAAGATATTGATTTTGCAGTTGCAAAGTTAAAAGAACTATTTTAACTTTTTTATTTTTAAAAAAAGTCCAGCATAAATTAGACTCATGAAAGGACTTATCCAATTAAAAGTAGCATAAATAAAGTATTCTGCAACATTAACTCCAAGAACGCCATAATGATATGCTCCACAAGTATTCCATGGTACTAAAGCAGATGTGACAGTTCCAGAATCTTCTAGCGTTCTACTCAGGTTTTCAGCAGCTAATCCACTTTTTTTATATCCACTTTTAAACATTTTACCAGGTAAAATAATTGCTAGATATTGATCTGATGCAGCTATATTAATTCCTAGACAGCTAATTATAGTACTTAAAAACAAACCGAAAATATTTTTTGCTTTTTTTAAAAGCACATAAGTTATTTTTGATAGTGCACCAATTGCTTGCATGGAGCCTCCAAAAATCATCGCTGATATTGTTAGCGTAATTGTCCAAAGCATGCTTTTCATTCCTCCTGATGCATAAAGTTTTTTAATTCTAATATCTTCAGTATAAATATTTGTATCTAAAAAAACTGTATTAAAGATGGCCTTTATTTTTGATGGATCAATTTTTTCTAGAACATTTTCTTGAAATATTAATGCAAATATAACTGCTAAAAATACTCCTGATGAGAGTGCTATTATTGGTTTAATTTTTAAGTATGCTAAGAAAATAACTACTATTGGTGTAATGAATAATATAGGAGAAATAAAAAAATCATTTGTAAGTGTATTTGACAGACTAGTGATACTAGTTATTTTTCCTGTTGTAGATACATCAATATTAAAACTTATCAAACAGAAGATTACAAATGTTATCATAAAAGTAGGCACTGTAGTTAGTGCCATATATTTTATATGTGTATATAAGTCTACACCTCCCACTGCAGCTGCAAGGTTTGTGGTGTCACTTAGTGGTGACATCTTATCACCAAAATATGCTCCAGAAATTACAGCTCCAGCTATCATTCCTGAAGATATATTAAAAGCAGTACCAACTGCAACTAAGGCAATACCTACAGTAGCCGAAGTTGTGTATGAACTACCAGTTGTCATTGAAACTAAAGCTGTTATAAGTAATGTTAGCGGTAAGAATATTGATGGATTAAACAAATTTAATCCGTAATATACCATAGAAGGAATAATACCACTTATTTTCCATGTTCCAGCTAGAGCACCTACTAATAGTAAAATAACTATTGGAATTACAATGCTTTTTATACTTGAAAATATTTTTTTTATTATATAGCTAAATGATATATTATTTGTCAAGCCTATTATAGTAGATAAACAAGCTCCTAAAAATAAAATAATATGATACGTGTTTTCACCAAACCAGTCTTTATTTTCAAATAAAATGGCATTATATGTTAATAAAGAGATTAAAAAAAATATAGGAATTAATGCCTTAGTAAGAGAGATTGGATTATTTGATGCAAACATAAACAAGATTCTTGTTAAATATTTTAATTCATATTTTATTCAAAATTAATTTTTCCTTTGTCATCAATATAAAGCTTATTAAAAATGATTAAATGTTTAAAGAGAAACTATAACATTTTAGAACTTTAAGCTATTCTAATTTTGAGGCTATTCATCATTTTCGTAGTATCCATAGCTATTTGTGCCATATCCATATCCATATCCATATCCATATCCACTTGTAGTATTTTTATAGTCATTAATAATAATCTGAATATTTTTCACTTTTTTTTGCTCATATAGATTGTTTATAATTCCCAGTGCTTTTGATTTAGAATACCCATGTCTCACCATATAAAGGTTGATATCACTATGTTGCATTAATACTACACCATCAGTTACAAGACCGATAGGTGGAGTATCAATAATAATATAATCATATTTTTTATTTAGTTTTATAATAAGTTCTTGCATTATTTTACTATCTAGCAGTTCAGCAGGATTTGGCGGTGTGGGTCCAGAACCAATTACATCTAAACCGTCAATTTCTGTTTTTGTTGTTACTTCTAATAAATTTGATTTTTTTATTAAGTAACTACTTAAGCCTTTGTCTCTGTCTATTTTAAAATCTGCATGTAATTTTGGTTTTCTTAGATCACCTCCAATAAGTATTGTTTTATTTCCTGCTAAAGCAAATATTGCAGCTAAATTAATTGCTGTAAAAGTTTTTCCTTCTCCTCCTACTGAAGATGTAATTGTAATAATTTTATTTTTTTTATCAGCTGCTAGATATTGAATGTTTGTTCTTAATGCCCGAAATGATTCGGCAATAATTGATTTTTTAGCATTTTGTACAACCATACTAGTTCCTCTATCACTATGACCAACTAATCCAAGAATAGGTATATTTGTTGACTTTTCTAAATCACTTTTATCCTTAATAGTATCACTAAAGAAATCTCTTAGTGAAATGAAAGTAACAGGTATAAATAATCCAATTAAAACAGCAATAAAATATGCTAAATTTTTTCTCGGTTTAACTGGAACTTCACTATCAAGTCTTGCCGGATCAATAACTTTATGGTCTGATTCTGTTCCTGCTTTAGCAAGAGATGCCTCATATCTTTTTTGTTGTAAATAAACAGAAGTTTGCTCATTATATTCATATTTTCTTTTTAAAATTAAGTATTCCTTTTGAGCTGTAGGAAGACCTTTTAGATCATTTCTAAATGTGTTGATTCGCTTTTTTAAATCATTTTCAGAAATAGAAGCAGCAGCAATTAAATTGCTTACATTTTCAATAATTGCACTCTTAGTTTGTTCAATTTGAGAAATAATTGCTTTAAAAGTAGGGTTCTTTTCTGTTGTTGTGAGTTGTAAGTCACTTTTTTTAGAAAATAATTGAAGTAACTGATTAATTAAAGCATTTAATTCAGGGTTGCTAATTCCTATCGATGTTGGTGAAACTATTGAATTTGTATTCTTATCATCTTTAAGGTAGGATAATAGAGATTGGTAATATTTTATATGTACAGATTGCTCAGATAAAGTGTTGTCTAATTTTTGCTTTTGAAAATAGGTTCCAAATTCCTTGTCTACAATTTCAAGGTTCGGATTTTTTAATTTAAAAATTTCTAATTGATTCTCAATAAATTTTAATGAATCCTGAATTGATTCTAATTGTTCATCAATAAAATAAATTGTGTTGATAGCCATGATATTTTTTTCATCTAATCCATTTCTAATATAAATCTCAGTAATTTTATTAAGTATATTAATATTTTTTTTTGGATTTTTAGCTTTAATATTAAGTTTAAGAATTGAAGTTTCCTTATTAATAGGCTTTATAGATACACTAGATATAAGATTTTGAGCTAATTTGTCGGTTCTATTTAACTTAAAGGAATATGTCTTACTATTGTTAATTATATCTTTATTAAAATTCAGACTCTTTAAAATTTTAAAAGAATAATATTCAGAATTGATTTTTTGATTAAATTGATAAATTTCATCAGTATTAACATTTGCTATTTTGCTCTTATCAAATTTTTGAGCTTTTAGATTATATGCAAATTGATCTTTAGTAGAAACTTGTAATCTGAATCTGTTTTCATCAACAATAGTTAATTTAAACTCTGTTTCTGTAAGCTGATGATGTGAAGAATCAATTTTTACAATGAATGGAGAATTGTCAAACAGTTCATTAGTTTGAAAGAATCCATGTTGAAAATAAGACAAACCTAATTGTAACTCTTCAATAACTTTTTCATTAATACTATATGAATTTAATATTACAATTTCATTTGTGATATTTTTTTTTCCACTAAAAAGTTCTAATCCTTCAATAATATTCTCGGCACCTAACTGTGTATTGTTATCATCACGAATAAGAAGCGTTGTAGAAACACTATATTCAGGAATTGTAAATCTAATATATAAGAAAGTAGCGAATATAAAGAATAGAATTGAAAGCAAGAAATAATACCAATACTCTGTATATTTAAGAATTAAACCTTTAATATCAATAGTTTCTTCATTAATGTTTTGGTTTTGTATCATTTCTATTCTGAAAATTTAAGATAAACATTAAATAAAACTGCGAATGTAGTTAATGATGACAACAGTAGTTGTGATTGTGATTTCTTAAATCCTTTAAATCTAAGAGGTTGGATATAAATTAAATCGTTATTTCTTAAATAAAAGAAATCTGATGTAATAATATCACTTGAGTTTAGATTAATATTATAAATCTGTTTTTTATTGTTTTCTGATCTCACTATCTTTACTTTTTTAAGATTTCCATAATCAGTTGCACCACCTGACATAGCAATTGCATCATAAATAGTAAGGCCCTCCTTGTAAACGGGGTAATTGCCAGGCATATTAATTTCTCCTAAAATTGTAAATTCAAAATTAGCTAGTTTTACCACAACAAATGGATTAATAAAATACTCCTTAGCTTTTTTAAAAATCGTGTTTTCTGCTTCTTCAAGGGTTTGATTAAGAATATAAACTTCTCCAATATTAGGAATTCTAATTTTCCCTTCTTGATTTATTGTGAAACCATTTAAATAAAGATTTGCAGTAGTTAAGGTGAGATTTGCACTGCTGGTATTGTTTTCAATATTAAATAAGTCATTTGACTCTGCATTACCACTAATAACTTTTACCATTAAGATGTCACCAATTTCTAGTTGGTGCTTAGGCGGTATCGGAGAGACATCCCATTCACTTAACTTATTATCATTTAAGTAAGTTATCTTATTCATAGGTGTACATCCGTGTAATATTATGATCAATACTAAAAATTTAATAAATGAAGTTAGTTTTAATTGCAACATCCTTTTTATTTTCTGCAAATATAAGAAATTTACTTCCCAAATAATATTAACTCCTGATATAACTCAGAAGTAGGCAGGCCCACAACATTGTTATAAGAACCATTTATTTTTTTTATTCCAATGTAGCCTATCCATTCTTGAATACCATATGATCCAGCTTTGTCGTAAGGTTTAAACTCTTCTATATAATGTAAAATTTCGTGTTGTGTTAATTTATTAAAAGAAACCTCTGTGATTGATGAAAAGCTTACTGATTTTGAAATAGATCGCAAGCATACACCAGTAATTACTTTGTGAGTCTTTCCTGATAAGCTCTCTAACGTTTTAATTGCTTCTGATTTTGTTTTGGGTTTGTGTAATATTTTGCCTTTGTGCGAAACAATTGTATCTACAGTAATTAATAAATCATTTTTTGATATGTCTTTTGAAAGGTATTTAGACTTTTGTTTTGCAAGAAACTCAGCAATTTGAGATGTCTTTATATTACATGGGTAACTTTCTTTTTTTTGAGTTTTCTTTATTTTAAATTTTAAGCCTAATTCAGATAATAGTTTTTTTCTCCTTGGTGATGCAGAGCCAAGGATTATATTATATTTTTTTAATCTCTTAACTAGCATTAATTTTTGTATAAAAAATGAAAAATTGGAATTGATAATATACCAATTATCATAATGCTTTTACAGAGTTTGCTCAAAAAATTAAAATCTAATTTTTTATATGATTTTTTTGTCTTTATCATTAGTATGATTAGCATTGATTGAAGTAATAATGTATATAAATTGATGATAAGATTTTTTAAGCATAGCTCTCCTTTAACAAAAAACAAATTAGTTAAATTTTTAAATTGAAAATATTGGAAGCAGAAAATTATTAAAGATAGGGTTAGTATTAATGATATAGTTATATTCTTGGTTTTAACCAAACCATAATTTATCACAATTGTATTTGCTCCTTCTTGTTTGTCTCCTTTTATATCTTCAATATCTTTGATTATTTCTCTTATAAGCGTAATTATAAATGCAAAAAAAGCATAAAACAAAATAATCAATAAGATGATTTTTGATCCATTTTCATCTGAAATTCCTAAAGGAATTAAATCAAAGAAAGCTAGATTCATAATGCTTAAACCTGTTAAGAAAGCAATTTGAAGATTCCCAATTAAAAATGAGGTTTTATAATCTCTTGAGTATTTCCATAGACTAAGGATGAAAAAAATAAAAATGAATCCAAACCACCACTTATTGACTTGATAACTAACATAAAACCCACTGATTGTACCAATAAAATTAAGACAGTAATATGATTTCATAGCAAAAATTTTACTTATCTCTTTTGAAATAATTCGTGTTTTGTTTTTATTAATCTTATCTATTTCAACATCATAAATATCATTAATTATATATCCACTAGCTATAATAGTTAAGAGTGCAACTAGATAAAATATAAAAATAAGGTTTGATAATGATACATAATTTAAATATGGGTTAATAAGAAAAAATTTAATCACTAACTGAGTTAATAAAATAATCAAAAGATTATTAAATCGGATTAAGCTAATAAAAGCTCTAATTTTTTTCATTACTTTTTATTATTTCTTTACTTATGATTTTGTAAATTTCTTTAACTTCTTTATCTGTTAAATTACTAATGTGTTTTTTTAAAACTTTTTTGTCATTACGTTTTGCAGGACCAGTTTGAACTTTTGAGGGCTTGTGATTGTTTATTTTTTTTACTGTCTGATTTATAAGCGGTATTAATAATTTAAAGTTCAGATCTACATTTGCTAAAATAGAATCAGCAATTGAAAACATATGGTTGGTGAAATTACATGCAAAGACAGCAGCAATGTGTAGTTGTATTCTTTTTTTTGAATTCATAGCAATAACATTATTCGATAAATCATTTCCAATTTTCATTAGCTGATTTTCGAATTTATTATTATTACCTTCAATACAAATAGGTATTGTAGAAAAGTCTATTTCTATTTTTTTATTAAATGTTTGTAAAGGATATAAAACACCATAGTTTTTAGATTTGGTATTAAAAACTTCTATTCCAATTGATCCTGAAGTATGTACAATATTATCAAATTTTAATTGCTTTATAACAGATGCTAAATTATCATCTTTGACAGAAACAATATAAAGATCAGCATTTTTTAAATTATTTAGGTTGTCTGTAGCAATACTATTTAATCTTTTGGCAAGTATATCAGCATTTTTCAATTTTTTGCTCCATACTTGTTTAATATTATATCCCTTTTTTAAAAGGGATAATCCTAAATGGGAAGCTACATTACCAGAGCCAATTAGTACAATGTTTCTCATCTTTAATAATGAGGTACAAACTTAATAATAATTCGTAATTTTGTCATTTTAATTTTCAGATATGATAAATAGGATAGTCAAGTTTCTTACTTCAATGCAGTTTATGACTCTACTTATTTTGGTATTTGCTTTTGCTATTGGATATGCAACTTTTATTGAAAATGATTTTGGTAGATCTACTGCAAAGTCACTTGTTTTTTCTGCCTGGTGGTTTGAAGTAGTTTTAATTTTACTGGTTTTTAATTTAGTTAATAATCTTATAAAGTATAAATTATTCAGATTAGAAAAAATAGCTGCGTTAACTTTTCATGTGTCATTTATTGTAATATTGATTGGTGCTGGTATTACTAGATATGTATCACATGAAGGCATGATGCATATTAGAGAAGGAGATTCAACAGATTTGTTTCTATCTGATGATACATTTCTTCAGATTCATATTGATGATAGAGTTCATCAATATAAGTACAACAAGAAACTTTTTTTATCTGGAATTTCAAATAATAATTTTTCTCTAAGAAAATTAAATTTCAAAAATAATGATATTAGCGTAGAATCAATTGCATTTTTGCCAAATGTCAAGGATTCTTGCTTTGTCGGTTTAGAAGATGGCGCAACTATTTTAAAACTTGTTGTGCCTGGTGAAAATGGCATGCAAGATGAATTCTTAAAGTATGGAGAACAAAAAATTATTAAAGGACAACTTTTTACATTTAATAATCCAGATACTGGGGCTATTAATCTTTTTTTAAAGAATGATGCTGTAGAATGTATCTCAGACTATGAAATTTCTTCAATGAGTATGATTACTCAAGAAGTCAATCAACATAATTCTTTGATTAGTTTTGTTTTAAATAAAAAGACATTACATACAGTAAATGGATTAAATTTTGTACTCAAAGAAATTTTAAGTAAAGCCAAAATAATGCCAGTAAGTAGTTCAAATGTTATGACAGATGGCAATGAAGATGCTTTAGTTTTGAAAGTGAATGCTAATGGAGTATCTAAAGAAGTAGTTTTGTATGGAGGCAAAGGGTTTATTGGAACAGATAATGTTTTTGCGATTGGAGATCTTAACTTTAAATTAAATTATGGTTCTAAATACTACAAAACTCCATTTAGACTAAAATTAAGAGATTTTCAACTTGAAAGATATCCAGGTTCTATGAGCCCAAGTTCTTATGCAGCTGAGGTTTCTATTTTAGATGAAGGAACAGCTTTAGATTATAGAATATTTATGAATAATGTTTTAAATTATAAAGGTTATCGTTTCTTTCAATCTTCTTACGATAAAGATGAAAAGGGAACAATCTTATCAGTTAATCATGATTGGTGGGGAACTCTTATTAGCTATATAGGCTATTTTCTTTTATCTTTAGGTTTTATTCTTGTTTTCCTTACTAAAAAAACTAGATATAAATTTCTTACTGAGAAACTAAGAAAGTTAAGTGCTACTATAATTTTGTTGTTTATAATGATATCATCTGCTTTTGCAGAAGACAATTTATCCGTATTGAATAAATATAAAATTGATGCTAATCATATTTTAAATTTTGATGCGCTTGTTATTCAAGATAATGGAGGTAGATTAAAACCAGTTCACACTCAAACTTCAGAATATTTAAGAAAAATTTATGGTAAGAGTAATCTTGATGAGGAAAGTGCTACTGAAGTTATTTTAGGGATGATGTATAGTCCTAATACTTGGAGTAAAAGACCAATTATTAAGCTTTCACATGAGAAGCTAAGAAGATTACTTTCAATTAGTGATATGAAATCAAGAAATGTAAGGACTTCTTTTAATAGTTTTTTTGATGAAAACGGAAATTATCTTTTATCAAAAGATGTTGGTATAGCTTATGAAAAACTCCCAAAAGATCGTGATAAATATGACAAAGAGGTTATTAATGTAGATGAAAGAGTGAATATTTGTTTTACAATTTATGCAGGTGGTGTATTTAGATTTTTTCCAATTCCAAATGATTCTAATAACACATGGGTAACACGAATGCAATCAACAGAGTTTAGTGGTAATGATTCTCTTTTTGTAGTTAATATTATGCCTATGTATTTTAATGGTCTGAAAGAAGGCTTAGAAACAAATAATTGGGAAACTGCTGATACAATAATTAGTTACATTAAGAAGTTCCAATTAAGATATGGAAAAGATGTTTTGCCAGAAAAATCTAAAATAGATTTAGAAGTAATGTATAATAAACTTAGTGTTTTTTCTAGACTATTTATTTATTATTCTTTGTGTGGTATATGCTTACTGTCATTGGTCATTATCAATTTGTTTTATAATAATAAATTGTTGATTATCCTTATTCGATTATTTAAATGGTTAATAATATTTGGTTTTGTTGTTCACATATTTGGCTTGGCTCTGAGATGGTACATTTCAGGTCATGCACCATGGAGTAATGGTTATGAATCTATGATTTATATAGCCTGGGCTACAATATTTTCTGGACTTATTTTTTCAAAAAGATCTACTTTAACATTAGCCGCTACTGCAGTTGTTTCGGGACTACTTTTAATGGTGGCGCATCTTAATTGGCTTGATCCAGAAATTACTAATTTAGTGCCAGTTCTTAATTCATATTGGTTGATGATTCATGTTGCAATTATTACAGCTTCTTATGGATTCTTTTCTTTAGCATCAATTCTTGGTTTAATAGCTCTTTGGCTTATTATTTTTACGAATTCTAAAAACAAGTCTAAATTGAAAAATACTTTATCAGAACTGACTATAATCAATGAAAAGAGTTTAGAGATTGGTTTATTTATGCTTACAGTAGGAACCTTTTTAGGTGGAGTATGGGCAAATGAATCATGGGGAAGGTATTGGGGTTGGGATCCTAAGGAAACATGGGCACTAGTAAGTATTCTTGTTTATACTTTTGTACTACACATGCGTTTTATTCCTTCATTAAGAGATAAACTTACATTTAATATTGTCTCTATGTTTGCTATTTGGACAATTATTATGACTTATTTTGGTGTAAATTATTATCTCTCTGGTTTACATTCTTATGCAGCTGGAGATCCCATGCCGATTCCTAGCTTTGTATATTATTTATCTGCATTGATGCTTGTTTCTGCAATCATCTCCAAGTTGAGATTTAAAAGATACTACTCATGAAATTAGATATTTTGGTTTTTGGAGCTCATCCAGATGATGTAGAATTAGGCTGTGGAGGTACTATTATTAAGGAGGCTCAAAAAGGTAAGAAGGTCGGGATTATTGATTTAACTAGAGGAGAATTAGGAACAAGGGGAACTTTTCATATTAGAGATGAAGAAACCAAGAAGGCTTCAGCAATATTAGGTGTATCTGTTAGAGAAAATATGAATTTCAAAGATGGATTCTTTAAAGATGATGAAGAGCATAAGTTACCATTGATTAAAAAAATAAGACATTATCAACCTGAAATTGTTATTACTAATGCACTTTCTGATAGGCATCCTGATCATCCGAGAGGTGCTCAGATTACTATTGATGCTTGTTTTCTCTCTGGTTTAGAAAAAATAGATACAGGTCAACCAAAATGGCGTCCTTCGGCTATTTTTCATTATATACAATTCAATAGTCAGATTCCTGATGTTGTTATAGATATTTCAAAACAGATACACTTAAAGAATAAGGCAGTTAAAGCATATAAAAGCCAATTCTATAATTCAAAATCTAAGGAATCTAAAACAATTATTTCTACAAAAAATTTCTTGGAAAGTGTTAACTATAGAGCAAAGGATTTAGGTAGGCAAAGTAGTTGTGATTTTGCTGAAGGTTTTTTAGTTCATCAGTTACCAAAACCAATTTCACTTTTTGATATTAAGTAAAAATAAAAATCTGATTTTTTTGCTAAAAAAATTAATTTATTCTTTTATAACGCAATCTAATTGAGTTTCCAACTACTACAATGTCAGAAAAAGCCATAAAGAGCGCTGCCCACATAGGACTTAGAAGCCCGCTTATCGCAATTGGTATTGCAATAAGGTTGTAAGAAAATGCCCAAAAGAAATTTTGTTTAATTGTAAGTAAAGTATGTTTGGCTAATGTTAGCGCTTGTGGTAATTGTTTTAAGCTTTCTTTATCTAATAAAACAACATCAGCTGTTTGTATGGCTACTTGTGTAGCGTTTGATATTGAGAATCCAACAGTTGCTTTTGCTATAGCAGGAGCATCGTTAATGCCATCACCTATCATTGCAGTTGGATTTATTGACTCAATTTGCTCAATGGTATTTATTTTATCTAATGGAAGCTGTTCGCTATATACATTTTTTATATTTAAAGATTTAGCAATTTTTTCACACTTTGATTTTTTATCACCACTTAATAAAGTTATATTATATCCTTTATCTAATATGTCTTTTATTACTGCTTTTGCATTTGATTTAAGACAGTCATTTATATCAAGTGTGGCTATAACTTGATTATTTTTAACAATAGATAAATCAGTTTTTTTAATGTCATTTTTAAATTTTGCTGATTCAATGCTGTAATTGTTTCCATTTATTTCGGCACTTATACCTTTACCTTTTTCTTCTTTAATTTTATTCATTTTTAATGGAGAACTAAAATTTTTAAATTTATTACATAATGATTTTGCAATTGGGTGAGAACTATGTTTTTCAATATTATAGATGATATTTTTTATCTCTTTTTCATCTCCCTCAATAATATTTAACTTAGATATTTCAAATTCCCCATTTGTTAGTGTACCTGTTTTATCAAAGATAATACTTTTAATAGAGGCTATTTTTTCTATTGTGTCACCACCTTTTATCAAGATTCCATTCTTTGCAGCTCTTCCGATTCCAACCATTACTGCTGTTGGAGTTGCTAATCCCATAGCACAAGGGCATGAGATAACTAAAACAGCAATAGATCTTAATAAAGCATCTTGAAAATTTATTCCAAAATATAAATAACCCAAGAGGAATGTAAGTATTGATATACCAATTACGATTGGCACAAAATATGCACTGATTTTATCTCCTAATTTTTGAATATTTGGTTTGTTGTTTTGTGCGTTTTTTACAAGTGAAATAATTTGAGAGAGCAGTGTCTCGTCTTTAACTTTTGATGCTTTAATTTTTACACTTCCATTAGTAATGATTGTTCCTCCAATTACTTCATTTCCCACTTCTTTATTCACGGGCAAACTTTCACCCGTTATCATAGACTCGTTAACTAAACATGTTCCTTCTATAATTATTCCATCAGTTGGGATTTTATCTCCATCATTTATAATTAGAATATCATTTTTTAGTATTTTATCAAATGGGATTTCTATTATTTTTCCATCTATTTCTTTTTTAGCGATGACTTTTTGTATTTCTAAGAGATCGTTAATTGCTGTTGTTGTTTTCTGTACAGATTTATTTTCTAAAACATTTCCTAGTAGGACTAATGTAATAATAGTAGCAGAAGTTTCAAAAAATAAATAATTATGAGTCTCTGTAGATTCTCCAAAAATAATCCAACCGAAAATGCTATAAATAAATGCTGCACTAGAACCAATAAAGATTAAAACATCCATATTTGGTATTCCTACTCTTAATGATTTCCATGCACTTTTACCAAAATAGAGCAAGCCTATTAGATATACTGGAGAACAAAGAATAAATTGTAATAAAGGATCCTGTAAGAAGCTATCTTTTCCTACAAACATGTGCAAAAAAAGTGGTATAGTAAAGAATAGTGCGGTATAAAAGTATTTTTCTAATTTTAGAGATATTTTATCGTCTTGATTAGATAATATAGTGTAACCTAATTTAGTTATTATTTTTTTTACTTTTTCTTCGGATTGATCTTTTTGAATAATACAGCTAGTTTCTCCTGTGCTAAAATTTACAATAACATCTTCAAATCCATTTTTTTCTAGATGGTTTTTTAAGCCTATAGAACAGTTAGTGCAACTCATTCCTTCAACCTGAATTTTATATCTTTTTTTGTTATTACTCATAATTCAACAAATATATACAGATTAGTTTAATTTTTTGAATAAAGTAATATATTTGCATCTATGAAATGGTGACTGTAGCTCAGTTGGTTAGAGCACTGGTTTGTGGTGCCGGGAGTCGTGGGTTCGAATCCCATCAGTCACCCTTAAATTCATAAGAGGAGCTATAAGCTCCTCTTTTTTTTATTTGATATATTTTTGAAGTCTCCTTTCAAGAAGCTCTTTAGGTTGATAACCAGGAATGGCAATTATTTTCTTAAAGTTATTATCAAATATAACTATGGTTGGAGTAGTGATTTTAGAATTGTAAGCAGCTACTTCATAATAAAAATCATGTCTCCAATCATGTCTGCCAGAAGATACAGGTTGTTGATTGCCATACGCCACTCCATTATAAATAATAGTATCTTTACTTCTACTATCTAAAAGAACTGAGAAAAAATTGTTGTTTATCATTTTAATGACCATGGGGTCATTTAATGTTTCTTTTTTCATTCTATCGCAGTATGAACAATTCTTTTTATAAAAGAAGATTAGTATTTTACTATTGTATTTCTTTGCAGATATTTTAGCTTCTTCAAGTGGAAGCCAGTTTATACTATTTTTATTTTCACCTTGTGAAAAGACAAATAAAGGAGTAACAGCTAACAGTAGAGCTATTAATTTTTTCATATTATTTGTTTGTTAATATTTGAGTAGCACCTGCAATCCAGCCTTTGGCATCTAATGGGGCCGCTCCTTGTGAACCTAACTTGTTAAAGTTGATTTTACCACTTTCTTGTTGTGCTGTTACAAACCAAACAGTAGGATAGCCTCTTACTCCAAATAATTGTGCAAGTTCTCTATTTTGTTTCTCTACTTTAGCTGGTAATTTTGTTCTTCTTGGAAAATCGAGTTCAACAAGAATAACATTTTTTGTTGCCCAGCTGTTAAACTCAGGTTTTGAAAAAACAGCTTTTTGTAATCTGACGCACCATCCACACCAATCACTTCCAGTAAAGAAAAATAATAATGGCTTATCGTTTTTCAGAGATAAGTTTATGGCTTTATTTACATCTGTATACCATGTCAATTCTTTTTGTTGAGCAAATCCGTTAAGAGATAATACAACTGATAATAATATTACTAGATATTTCATTTTTTTAGTTTTTTAGTTAGTGAACATCATTCATTAATTTCTTGATTAATGGAGAAAAAATAAGTGTTAAGATAGCGATCCCTAAAGTAACAAATCCAATTTTTCCGAACAAATCATTATATATCATTGCCTCTGGTACTCCATTCGCAGTAAGATCAATACCATTAAATAATATATTATTTAAGTAACCCAATAATCCTGAAGATTCTGTTGCTTGCCCCCCTATAGTTAACTTTGCAAGTGCTCCTGCAATATAATGTGCAACGGTTGAAGATAAAAACCAGAGTCCCATAAAGAAAGCTATAGATTTTTTAGGGCTTAATTCTGTAACTTTAGAGAGTCCAATAGGAGAGAGGCATAGCTCTCCAGTAGTAATCAACAACCATCCAATCCATAGAGTCGAAAATGGCAATTTGCCAGCGTCACTAATGAAATGAATACTGTATGCAAAAACAAGAAAGCCTAGTCCTAAGAATCCAATTCCCAAAGCAAATTTTTTGGCTGTATTTGGATTTTTACCCCATAAATCAAGTTTTTCCCATAACATAGCAAAAGGAAAAGCAAGAAAAATTATATAACCAGGATTAATAGCATTTGTTTGTGAAGCAACCATAAATTTCAAATCAACACACTTATCTGCCCATACTACAAGTGAACTGCCAGCTTGCTCAAAGCAGGCCCAAAATACAGCACAAAGTACTGCTAATATTAAGATAGCACCTATTTTATTTGCAACAGCAGGTTGACCATCTCTATAGTTTTCATACATAAGGTAACCTGCATATCCAATTGCAATCAATAAAAGTATGTTTATTATCGTTCCTAAAAATTCAATTCCTCCTGCCTCAAGAACAATAAAGTATGCAAAAAGTGGTACAATTATGATACTAAATACATAAATTAAATTATCAATATTTACATTAAACAATTTCTTATTTATGTATTCTGATGGTTGAGTTCCTTTGTCTCCAAAAAGCCCTTTTCTAATTCCATCCCAAAATACAACTACACCTGCTAGCATTCCAATTCCAGCAAGGCCAAATCCATAATGCCAGCCCCAAGTTTCTCCAATATAACCACATAATAGTGGCGCTACAGCTGCTCCCAAATTAATTCCCATATAAAATATCGTGAATCCAGAATCTCTTTTTATATCACCTTCTTTATATAATGATCCAACTAAAGATGAAATATTTGGTTTAAAAAATCCATTCCCTGCTATTAAGAAACCTAGTGCTCCATAAAAAAAGAAATCAGTTGGAAATGCCATAAAAAAATGTCCAACAGCCATTAATATTCCGCCAAGCATAATAGCTTTTCTATAACCAATAAATCGATCAGCAAGGAAACCTCCTAGTAATGGTGTTGCATATACTAAAGCTCCGTATGCAGCATAGATGCCATATGCAATTTCTTCATTGTTTTCAATACTAGCCATATAATCTTTAATAATATATAAAACTAGTAATGCTCTCATTCCATAGAAACTAAATCTTTCCCACATTTCTGCAAAAAACAGATAAAAAAGCGCTTTTGGATGTCCATCTTTCTCAATAAACCATTTAGCTCCAAATACAGCAATAATTGTAAATATAATGTATCCAATAATTTGTCCCATATTTTTGTTTTTATTATTTGTCGAAAGTACTAAATTTTATTTTATAAATTAGTGTAAATAAAATCTGTCATTTTTTGATATAAATGTAATCGAGTATTTCCTCCATATATACCATGGTTCTTATCAGGATATATAAATAACTCAAATTGCTTATTGGCTTTTACAAGTGCAGAAATCATTTCCATGGTGTTTTGTACATGTACATTGTCATCTGCACTTCCATGAACTAAAAGATATTTTCCTTTTAGTTTTTCCACATGATTGATTGGAGAATTTTCATCATAGCCACTTGCATTCTCTTTTGGAGTTTGCATATATCGCTCTGTATAAATATTATCATAATATCTCCAATTTGTAACTGGAGCTACAGCAATAGCGAGACTAAACACATCTGCTCCTTTTGTAATTGCTAATGAAGACATGTATCCACCATAACTCCAACCTTGAATTCCAATTCTTTTGTTATCAATATATGAAAGAGAACCAAAATATTTTGCTGCATTTATTTGATCAATTGTCTCAAACTTACCTAATTGTTTATATGTCATTTTTTTAAAATCTGCACCTTTTCCTCCTGTGCCTCTATTATCAACGCAAGCAATGATATATCCATTTTGTGCTAACATTTGATGCCAATAAAAATTTGTCCATCCAAAAGAGTTTGTTACTTGTTGTGAACCTGGGCCACCATAAACAAGCATAAGTAGTGGGTATTTTTTTGTTTCATCAAAATTAGGTGGTTTTATCATCCAAGCATTTAGCTCTGTATCTTTTGTTTTAATAGTAAAAAACTCTTTTTCTGCTAAATTAAATTCTTGTGCTTTCAAATTAAATTTATCATTATTTTCTAAAACTTTCAGTTGCATTCCATCCGCATTATGTAGAGTAAATTTTGGTGCAGAATTACCTGTTGACAAAGTATTCATATAATATTTAAAACCTTTGCTAAATGAGGCAGAGTTGGTACCATACTGTGTGCTTAGTTTTCTTTTTTGATTATTTTCTAGGTTCTGAACATAAACAGATCTATTAATAGACCCATCCTCAGTAGATGTAAAATAAAACTCCATTCTGTCAGAATTAACACCATGAAAATCTGTAACCTCCCAATCTCCTTGAGTTAATTGAAATTCATTCCCATCAAAATCTTTAAGATAGATATGATTATAACCATCTTTTTCTGATGTCCAAATGAAATTGCCCTCTGGTAAAAAAGTAAGATTGTCATGTATGTCAATATAGTATTGATCTGTTTCAGTAAAAAGTATTTTATTTGAAGCATTAGCTACATTAGCTACAATAAAATCTAGTTCGTTTTGATGACGATTTAAACCATAAATTACTAATTTATTTGGATCATTTGTCCACTTAATTCTAGGTATATATTCATAATCTTTTTCAGTGTAAACAAAAGTGCTTTTATTTTTTTTCAAATTATAAGTATAAATTCTTACTACTGAATTATCTTCTCCTGCTTTTGGGTATTTAAATCTTTCTTGAATTGGATAAAGCTCTTCGTTAAACAAATCCATAGAAAATTCTTTTACATAGGTCTCATCAAATTTATAATATGCAATATGTTTTCCATCTGCAGACCATTCAAATGCACGGATTAGTTTAAATTCTTCTTCATATACCCAATCGGAAGCTCCATTTATAATATGATTCTTTTTTCCATCAGTAGTAACTTGTGTTATTATTCCACTATTTATATCTTGTATTAATAAGTTGTTATTTAATATATAAGCAACTTTTTCTCCATTAGGAGAAAAGGTTGCATACATAATTTTCTTGTCATGAACTTTTTTAAGTTCTTGTGTAAAAATATCATAGGTATAAAAAATTGATTTTTTAGAATGTCGATAAACTTTTTCTGAATCTGTCTCTAGAAGTAGTTTTTTTTCATTTTTACTAAAAGTATAATTTGTTATTTTTGGAATTTCAAAATCTAAACTTGTAAATAGAATTTGCAGTTTTTCCCCATTTTTAAATCGATATTTAATAATTTCTTGAACATTGTTTTTTCTTTCCATTAATGTGTAATGTTCCCCATCATTCATAGATTTAAAATCTCTTATTAACTTTGGGTAAAATGTATAACTCTTCCATAAATCTTCTATATTTATATTTCGTTTTTGTGAAAAAACTGGATAAATAAGTAAAAAGCTAAACACCAATGTTAGTAATTTTTTCATCTTTATTTAAATGTATAATTTAAGCAGTTGCTAATTTAGTTAAATTTGTGCAAGTGGGATATAAGAAAATAGATATTGATGATATAACAGTTTTTAAGAAGATTGTGAGTTCTAGTTTTGTTTATACAGATGCTGATAGATTATCAGATTATAGTCATGATGAAACTGAGGATCTTTCCTTTTTTCCAGAAGTAGTAGTTAAACCATCTAATACTAATCAGGTTGCTACTATTTTAAAGTATTGTAATAAGAATAATATCCCTGTAACTCCTTGCGGAGCTCGAACGGGACTAAGTGGTGGTAGTTTACCTGTTTTTGGTGGCGTTACTTTAAGTATGGAACGGCTAAATTCAATTATTGAGATTGATGAACGAAATCTTCAAGCAACAGTTCAGCCTGGAGTTATTAATCAAGTTTTTAGAGAAGAAGTTGAGGAAAAAGGTCTTTTTTATCCACCTGACCCTGCAAGTAAGGGAAGCTGCTTGTTAGGAGGTAATCTTGCAGAAAATGCCGGTGGACCAAAAGCTCTTAAATACGGAGTAACTAAGGATTATGTATTAAATTTAGAGATAGTTTTAGCTTCAGGAGAAGTGATGTGGACAGGAGCAAATGTTTTAAAAAACTCTACAGGATATAATTTAACACAGTTAATTGTTGGCAGCGAAGGAACACTTGGAATTATTACAAAAATTGTCTTTAGATTGTTGCCTCTACCAACAAAAGATATTACGCTACTTGTGCCATTTAATTCTTCTGAAAAAGCTTGTGAAGCAGTCTCTGAGATATTTAGAAACGGGATTACGCCTTCAGCATTAGAGTTTATTGAGCGAGATGCTATTGATTGGACACTTAAGCATTCAAAATTAAAAATGGAGATTTCTGATGATGTTAAAGCTCATTTATTGATTGAGGTTGATGGTAGAGATATTGATATTCTTTATGATGATTGTGAGAAAATTTCAAACGTAATGGAGCAATTCGATTGTGGGGATATTCTTTTGGCAGATAGTCAAAGTCAAAAAGATAAGTTATGGAAGATAAGAAGGTCTATTTCAGAAGCAGTAAAAGCAAATTCCGTCTATAAAGAGGAAGATACAGTAGTTCCAAGAGCTGAGTTAGCTAAATTATTAAAATCAGTGAAGCAGATTGGTAATAAGTATGGTTTTAAATCAGTTTGTTATGGTCACGCTGGAGATGGGAACTTACATGTTAATATTTTAAAAGGAGATATGAGTGAAGAAGATTGGAATAATAAATTAACTTTTGGAATTCGTGAGATATTTGAGATTACTAAAAAACTTGGGGGAACAATTAGTGGAGAACATGGAATTGGTTTAGTCCAAAAAGAGTATATGGATATAGTTTTATCTAAAGAAAATATAGAGCTTCAAAAGGGTATTAAAAGACTTTTCGATCCTAATCATATATTGAATCCTGGAAAAATTTTTAATTAGATCTATTATTATTTTATAGATTTTTAGTTTTTTGTATACTCTTTCATTTTTTCTGTTGGTTCAATTGTAATATAGTTTTTCCAAAGGTTTTTATTAAATTGATTTACATAGTTAACATTTATGTCTTTTTTTTCAGAATAATTATTGAATTCAATATCAGAAATTTTCATATGGTCAATCACTAACAATTCAATAGATTTTTTTACTTCTACTATAAGATTTAAATCAATTTTTATTTCTTTTAGTTTCTTGTTTATAATTATTCTTTTCTTTTTCTTTTGAAGAGCTACTTTTCTGTTGACTTTGTATTTATTGTTTTCTTGAAAAGATAAATAATTCAGGATATAAATATTGTTTTTTCTTTCAAAACAAATTGAACCACTAAAATTTGTTTTAGAATATGATATGCCAAATGCTTGTGCATCTAGACCTATTTTATTAGACGCGTAACTGTAATCAGCTCTAATCAATGCATAGGTTTCAACTGAGACATATAGTCTTCCCTCATAAAGTCCCTTCTTTCTTGGAGAGAAATCTATTATATAAACATTTTCATTTTTTATTGATGTTCCCCCAATAAATTCAAAATTATATTTATGAGTTTTATATAAAAACTCCCATTGTTCATTATTTTTCAATGAAGCAAACTCTAGATATTCTTCTGCTTTTTCTTTGAAATATTTATTGCTTTCAGTGTTAACTTGATTAGTGTGTATTGAATCTTTTTGTGTAGAAGGGATTTTCCTCCCAAATATGCCTGATTTCACTCTCCAATATTCATCATCTTTTGTGTTTTTGAAGACTTTAGTAAAAGCTTCGGCTAAGCTTTTAAGTTGTTTAACATCTTCTGTCTTCAATTCAACTATCTTTATTGGATGTAGTTTAATATTGTTTTCATGAAAATATATATCTGTTAAAATATCTGAGTATGATTGATTATGTTTTGGAGTATATTCTTCAACCAATTTTAACATTTCAGGCGTAATTTCTTTTATATTATTTTTAGTATAATCTAACTTTAGCCTTTTTATGTCTGCTGTATTTCTTTCTCTAATGAAAACTTGCTCTTTTTTAGAAATCTTTTCATAATTTTTTTCTTTATTTTTTAATATATTTTTGATTATTTTTTTAACGTCAGGTGTTTCTCCCATTATGAGTATTTCGTCTAGATTATAAATATCTTCAATTAAAATAATAACAGAGTTGTTTTTTAGATTTTTAACTGTTAATTCTTTACTCTTGTATCCAATGCATTGAAAACGAATAATATTTGTGTCATTTAATAAATCGGTATCTATATAGAATTTTCCATTTTCATTACTTATTGTTCCTTTCCCAGTGTTTAAACTTATAATATTAGCATATGGTATTGCTATCCTATTATTATTTAATATGGTTCCATTTATGGAACTTACTTTATCTGGAAAAGTACTAGTTTGTGCTATTATATTAAATAAAGGAAGAAACATTATAAGTGATATATAGGTGTGTTTTCTTTTCATTTTCAAAATTTAGTAAAACATATTTTTACATTATTATTTTAACTTTTGTAGTTAGTAGATAGTAAATTATTGAGATAAAATTTCAATGATAACAAATGTTCCAAAAATAATTGATGCAATACCATTAGTAGTGAAGAATGCTAAGTTTATTTTATCTAGATCATGAATTTTAATTAAGTAATGTTGATAAATAAGTAAACCAGTAAAAATACAAAGGCCAATCCAAAACCATATCCCAAATACTGTTAAAACACCTATAAATGCTAAGTTGATTACACTTATTATATGTAAGATTTTAGATAATTTTATTGCCTTTTCTTTTCCTAATAGAACAGGTATAGAATAAAGTTTATGTTTTTTGTCAAATTTTTCATCTTGTAAAGCATAAATTATATCAAAGCCACTTACCCAAAAAAGAACACTAGCAGAAAACAAGATTGGTAAAAGTTTAAACTCACCACAAACAGCTAAGTATCCGCCTATAGGAGCTAAAGCAAGCCCTAATCCTAAAATTAAGTGGCAAAGAGCTGTATAGCGTTTGGTATAACTGTATCCTAGTATTATAATTAGCGCAATTGGAGATAAAAAAAAGCATAAAGTATTGATTTGTAGAGTAGTTACTATAAAAAGTAGTGAGTTGATACTAACAAATATTAATGCATTTTGTGCACTTATTGAACCATTTGGGATTTCTCTTATATTTGCAGTTCTTGTGTTTTTTTTATCAATATCCCTATCTATATAACGATTAAAACCCATTGCTGCTGAGCGCGCAAAAACCATGCATAGAACTACATATAAAAGTGAAATCCATGCAAATCCGCATGTTTTTGATGCTAATATAAATCCTATTAGTGCAAATGGCATAGCAAATATGGTATGACTAAACTTAACTAAAGAAAAATATTTATACATTTCTTGTTGATTAAAGACATTGTAGAGTTGCTAAAAATCATAGTTTTTTTCGAAACAAATCTATTATTTTTTATCAATAATAATTTGCGATATTTGCAAACAATTATGAATACTAATAAATCTTCTATCCCAAAAGGAATGCGTGATTTCAATTCTGATGTAATGCAGAAGAGAAATTATATTTTTAAAACTATAAAAAAAACTTTCGAGTGCTATGGTTATACTCCAATTGAAACACCAGCTATGGAGAATATTAGCACTTTAACTGGCAAATACGGTGATGAAGGTGATCGTTTAATTTTTAAAGTTTTAAATTCAGGAGATTTTCTTTCTAAAGTAGACTTTGATACTATTAGCACATCAAAAGTTCTTACAAAAAAGATTGCTGAAAAAGCTTTACGTTATGATTTAACAGTTCCTTTTGCTCGTTTTGTAGTACAAAACAGAAATGATATTACTTTTCCTTTTAAGCGCTATCAAATGCAAAATGTTTGGCGGGCAGATCGTCCTCAAAAAGGCAGATATAGAGAATTTTTTCAATGTGATGCAGATGTTATTGGTACTGAATCTCTTTTATGTGAAGTAGAGTTAGTGCAACTGTATGATGATGTATATTCTCAACTTAAAATACCTAATATTGATATTTGTATTAATAATAGAAAAGTTCTTAATGGCATGGTGGAGCTAATGCAAGCAACTGATTTGTTTGATGATATTGTAATAATTCTTGATAAATTAGATGTAATTGGAGTAGAAAAATCAAAGGATGAAATGCAAAAAATAGGTGTTAAAACCGACTCTCTTTTAATTTTAGATTCCTTTTTAAATGCTAAAACTATTTCTGAAATATCATTTTTGTTAGATCAGTCAGAAATTGGAAAAAGAGGTTTAGAAGAATTAAAGTTTGTAATTGATAATGTAACAAATATAGGATTGCAATCAGCTAATTTAAAGTTTGATATTACACTTGCAAGAGGAATTAATTATTATACAGGCTGTATTCTTGAAGTAAAATCTAATGATGTAAAAATTGGATCTATTGGTGGGGGAGGAAGATATGACGATTTAACTTCTAATTTTGGTTTAAATGACATTTCAGGTGTTGGTATCTCATTTGGAATTGATAGAATTTATTTAGTAATGCAAGAACTTAATCTATTTCCAAACAATTTGGATTTAAGTACCAAAGTAATGTTTGCAAATTTCGGAGCTGCTGAAGCTACTTATTGTTTACCTTTATTAAAACAGCTTAGAGCTGCAGGAATTAGTTCAGAGTTATATCCAACTAACAATAAAATAAAAAAACAAATGGCATATGCTAATAATAAAGGTGTTCAATTTGTAATAATGGTTGGAGAGAATGAAATGAAATCAGGAATATTGTCAGTTAAAAACATGAAAACTGGTATTCAAAGTAATTTAAGCATAATAGATCTTGTAAAACAGTTTTGCTAAATGAGTGTTTATAAATTAGGAGATAAAGCATTAAGTATTTCAGCCATTGCTGAAATTATTGAGGAGAAAAAACAAATAGTTTTAGAACCTAAAACTCAGAAAAAAATTAAAGATTGTCGTTATTTTCTTGAGAAGAAGATTAAGCAATCTGAGACTCCTATTTATGGAATAAACACTGGTTTTGGGGCCCTTTGTGATCGTCAAATATCTAAGGATGAGTTATCTAATTTACAAAAAAAATTAGTGCTTTCTCATGCTTGTGGTACAGGAAATCAGGTTCCTTGTGAAATTGTTAAGATTATGCTTCTTTTAAAGGTGCAGTCGCTTGCTTATGGTCATTCAGGTGTTCAGTTAACTACGATTGATCGTCTAGTAGATATGTTTAACAATAATATTCTACCAGTTATTTTTCAAAAAGGTAGTTTGGGCGCTAGTGGGGACCTTGCTCCATTAGCTCATATGTCTTTATCATTGATAGGAGAGGGGGAAGTTAATATTTTGGATAGGGAATGTTATAAAAGAATAAAATCTTCTGAAATTTTAAAACAGATGAATTGGCAGCCAATTCAATTAAAATCTAAGGAAGGTTTAGCTTTGTTAAATGGCACTCAGTTTATGAGTGCATATGCAGTTTGGATTTTATTAAAAGCTCAAAAACTTTCTTACTTTGCTGATTTGATTGGTAGTATATCCCTAGAGGCTTATGATGGAAGAAATGAATGTTTTGACAATTTGATTCATATGATTCGTCCACATAAAGGACAGGTTAAAACTGCTGAGAATATTCGTGATTTTTTATACGGAAGTGAAATTCAGAAAGAAGAGAAAAAATATGTTCAAGATCCTTATTCTTTTAGATGTATGCCACAGGTTCATGGAGCAACAAAGGATATAATAACACATGTGAAACAAATATTTACTACAGAAATAAATTCTGTAACAGATAATCCAATTATTTTTATTAAAGAGGATAAAATTATTTCAGGAGGTAATTTTCATGGTCAGCCACTAGCTATGGCATTGGATTATCTAGCAATTGGACTCGCAGAATTAGGCTCAATTTCTGAAAGGAGAATATATCAATTAATTTCTGGCAAAAGAGGACTGCCAGTATTTTTAGTAGAAAATTCTGGTCTTAATTCTGGTATGATGATTCCACAGTATACAGCAGCAAGTATTGTTAGTCAGAATAAACAGTTGTGTACACCTGCATCGGTAGATTCTATAGTTTCATCCAACGGTCAAGAAGATCATGTTAGTATGGGGGCGAACTCAGCTACAAAATTATATAGAGTTGTAGAAAATATTGAACGTGTTTTAGCAATTGAATTATTTAATGCATCTCAAGCAATTGCTTTTAGAGATAAAAAATCATCTGACTTTATTCAGAGTATTTTAGATCTTTATAGAGAAGAAGTTCCTTTTTTAGATAGCGATAGGTTGTTACATGATGATATTCAAAATTCAATCACATTTTTACAAAACTTATCTATTGACAAAAAGCTTCTTTAGTTAGAAAAAACATATTCTATTATATTAGCTCCCATTTGCAATGCTTTTAATCTAGTTTCTTCACTATTGTTATGAACTTCACTATCTTCCCATCCATCTCCAAGATCTGATTCATAAGTATATAGACATGTTAATCTTCCATCTATAATAATGCCAAATGCCTGTGCAGGATTTGCATCATGTTCATGAATTTTTGGTAAACCATTCTTAAATTTATATTTTCCATTAAAGATAGGGTGGTTTGCTGGAAGTTTTTTAAAACTAGCTTCTGGAAAAACTTTTTTTATTTCTTTACGAACAAATGGATCCATACCATAATTGTCATCAATATGAAGAAATCCTCCTGCTAGAAGATAGTTTCGTAGATTTATTGCTTCTGAGTTAGAAAAAACTACACTTCCGTGACCAGTCATATGTAAAAAAGGATAATTAAAGATTTCACTACTACCAACTTCTACTGTAGCAGCATCAGTTATTATATTAGTTCCTATATTTTGATTGCTAAATTTAATAATATTCTTTAAAGCAGTTGGATTAGCATACCAGTCACCTCCTCCATTATATTTTAAAATTGCAATTTGATAAGAACTTTGACTAAATAAATAAAATGGTAGGATAAATATAATTGTTAATAGTATTCTCATTTATAATATAATTAGTAAAATTAATTTGATCTGTATTCAATCATTTGAAATATAATTAATTGTATTTACCGCTACAATACCAGCAGTTTCAGTTCTTAATCTGCTATTGCTTAAACTTATAGCTTTAAATTTGTTTTTCATAGCTAATTTTATCTCACCTTTTGAAAAATCACCTTCTGGCCCAATTAGTATTAAATTTTTATTATCAATTTTTTGATTTTTCAACTTAATTTTTTTGCCTTCCTCACAATGTGCAATATACTTAGCACTATCATCTTTTTTTCTTAAAAATTCAGTTATACAAATAGCTTGATTAAGCTTCGGTTTATGAAACTTAAGAGATTGTTTCATAGCTGACAACAAAATTCTTTCACATCTTTCTTTTTTTATGATTTTTCTTTCCGAATTGCTACAAATAATAGGTGTAATTTCATCAATGCCAATTTCACAAGCTTTCTCTAAGAACCATTCAAATCTATCTATTTTTTTTGTAGGAGCAATAGCAATATGAAGATAGTATTTATGTTTTTTTAATTTGTTTTCTTTTTTTATAACTTGGACTTTAGTTTTTTTTATATCGGCAATAAGTATCTCAGTAATCAATAGGCTTCCTTCACCATTAGTAAAGTTTAAAATATCCTTTTCTTTTTTTCGTAATACTTTAATCGCATGTTTGCTTTCATCACGATTTAGTGTGAAACAGTTTTCTTTGCTTTCAGTATAGAATAGTTGCATATTATAAAAGATAAGCTACATAAAGTCTAATCAATACAATTAACTTTTTATTATTGCTTTAGGAGCAGCATCTAAGATTTCATTATTTGCAAAATCAGCAAATTGATCAAAATTTTTATTGAAAGCATTTGCTAATTCATTTGCTTTTAAATCGTATGCTTGCTTATCTAACCATGTATTTTTTGGGTTTAATATTTTAGAAGGTACATTAGGACATGAATTTGGCATATGTAATCCAAACACTTGATGAGTTGTAAATTTGATATTTTCTAGCTCACTATTTAAGATGGAGGTAATCATTGCTCTTGTATGTTCTAAAGATATTCTATTACCAGTACCATATTCCCCACCTGACCATCCAGTATTAATTAGCCAGACATTTACATTGCTTGTATCTATCTTATCACCTAACATTTCAGCATATTTTGTTGGATGTAAAGGCATAAATGGTGCGCCAAAACAAGCAGAGAAGGTTGCTTGTGGCTCAGTAACACCTGCTTCGGTGCCAGCAACTTTAGCAGTATAACCCGAAATAAAATGATACATTGCTTGTCCTTTTGTAAGTTTTGAGACTGGAGGTAACACACCAAATGCATCAGCTGTTAAAAAGAAAATATTTTTAGTGTTTCTTCCTAGCGATGGTTTTGCAATATTATTAATATGATAGATAGGATAGCTTACTCTTGTATTTTGAGTGATTGAATCGTCTTCATAGTTTGGTTTATTTGTGTTTTCAAAAAATGAAATATTTTCTAGCAGCGCTCCTGGCTTAACTGCAGCAAAGATATCTGGCTCTTTTTCTGCTGAAAGATCAATACATTTTGCGTAACACCCCCCTTCAAAATTAAATACAGTATCACCATCCCACCCATGCTCATCATCTCCAATTAAATATCTATTTGGATCAGCAGATAATGTTGTTTTTCCTGTTCCTGACAATCCAAAGAAGATAGCTGTATCACCTTCTTTTCCAACATTAGCACTACAATGCATTGCAAGTACATTTTTTTGATGTGGTAAAATAAAATTAAGAGCTGAGAAGATACCTTTCTTTATCTCTCCAGTATAAGCAGTACCACCTATTAGAATTATTTTTTTTGTAAAATTTAGAATTGCAAAGTTATGTTGGCGTGTTCCATCAATCTTTTTGTCAGCCATAAATCCTGGAGCATTTAAAATTACCCATTCTGCAGTAAAGCTTTCAATCTCACTATTACTCGGGCGCAAAAACATATTGTAAGCAAACATATTGCTCCATGCATATTCATTTACTACTCTAATGTTAATCCTGTATTTTTCATCAGCACAAGCATATGCATCTCTTACGTAAATTTCTTTGTTTTGTAAGTATTGTAACATCTTTTGATGTAACTCATCAAACTTAACTGAACTGAATGGTAAATTAACATCACCCCACCATACTGATTCTTTAGTAACAGTATCTTTAACAATAAAACGATCCATCGGAGATCTTCCAGTAAATTCTCCAGTTTTAATATTAATAGCTCCTGTTGAGGTTAAAATTGCCTGACCTTCTTTAATTGCTATATCTGCTAATTCCTCAGGACTTAGATTCCAGTGAGCAGTTGCATGTTTTATTCCTAAATCAGAGATAGTAGCATTATTTGCTCGCTTTCCTGTTTCGGTCATAATATGTTAGTTTTTTAAATATTTACTTTAGCAAAAGTAAGGATAATAATTTAGTAAAAGCAATAGATTAATCTATCTTTTTAATGCTGAAAAATAATGTTATCCAAGATGTAATTAACAATACGCCGCCTATTGGAGTGATTGGTCCTAAAAAAGCCATAGAAAGGTTAACCGATTTTTGAAAGCTTAATAAATAGATTGAGAATGAAAACAGACATATTCCGGTTGTCATAAGATTTAAACTTTTATTAATATTGGAGTTAAACTTTTTAGCATTTAATGCTAAAACTAACAATGATAGACCATGAAATAATTGATATCTTACACCAATATTTAATGCATTGAGTTCACTGTTTGATAAGATGTTTCTTAGAAAATGAGCGCCTATTGCACCTAATCCAATAGCAGAAACAATCAATATTATTGCAATTCTTTTATGTTTTTCAGTATTCACTTAATATGTTAATATATCAAACAAAAATAATATTTTAGCAACTTTATTTTAAAATACGAATGAAAAATATATTAGTAATAGGAGCAGGAAGGTCTGCAGTAACATTGATACAGTACCTTTTAGATCATTCTTTTGAAAATCAATGGCAAGTTACAATTGCTGATTTTTCAAAAGAGCAAGCCAAAAGGACAGTTAATAATCATCCTAATGGCAGGGCTATATTTTTTAATATTAATGATGAAAAACATAGATCAAATGAAATTTCAGATGCTGACATTGTAATTTCTATGTTACCTGCATCTATGCATATTATTGTTGCCAAGGAATGCATAAAATTTAATAAAAACCTAGTTACAGCCTCATATGTTTCAAATGAAATTTTAAATCTTGATATTTCTGCTAAAAAGGCAGGAGTTTTAATTTTAAATGAGATTGGTGTTGATCCAGGAATTGATCATATGTCTGCTATGTCAGTTATTAATGATATTAAAGAGCGAGGAGGTGAACTAACTTCTTTTAAATCTTTTTGTGGTGGCTTGGTTCATCCAGAATGTGATAATAATCCTTGGAATTATAAGTTTACATGGAATCCCAGGAATGTTGTATTAGCAGGTCAAGGTGTTGCACAATATATAAAAGATGGAAGATATAAATATCTTCCATATACTAAATTATTCGAACGTACAGATATTATTAATGTTTTAGATGCTGGAGAGTTTGAAGGTTATGCAAATAGAGATTCTTTATCTTACAGAGAAGCATATGGTTTAGATAATATACCAACTCTTTATAGAGGAACCCTTAGGAAAAAGGGATATGCAAAAGGGTGGAATGTATTTGTTCAATTAGGAATGACTGATGACTCATTTAAATTGGAAAATTCAGAGAATATTTCAAATAGACAGTTTATAAATATGTTTTTGCCTTATTCTGATTGTCTATCAGTTGAAGAAAAACTGTGTAAGCAATTTAATTTTTCTTTGGAATCGGATTTGTTTAAGAAGATTGCTTGGCTTGGTTTATTTGAGGATACCATTTTAGGAATTAAGAATGCTAGTCCTGCACAACTTTTACAGTCGATCCTTGAACAAAAATGGTCACTTGATTTTAAAGATAAGGATATGCTTGTAATGCAACATCAATTTGAGTTTGTCTTAGATGGTAAGAAAAATAAATTAAACTCCTCACTTTTAGTTTTTGGTGATGATTCTACAAATACTGCAATGGCTAAGACTGTAGGTTTGCCTGTAGCAATTGCAGCAAAATTAATTTTGAATGGCCAAATTCAATCTAAAGGTGTAAGAATACCAATATCTAAAGATGTCTATATCCCTGTTTTAAAAGAATTATCTGAAAATGGAATAAACTTTATTGATGAGTTAGTTTAGATTTATTAAATCTTCAGGAATGTTAACTTCCATTATTCTATCTCTAGAGTTTATTTTAATAATAAAATTATTGTGCTTAGGAAAACAGAATTCTTTTCCATTTTGAGATACATAAATTAACTGTTGCGGAGTTTGAGAGTTTATGAAAGATATCTTTCCTAATTCTCCAAGATTGCAATCTAAAACTTTGAATCCAACAAGATCTTTATTGAAAATTTTATTTTTATCTATTTCAGAAATAAAACTCTTTGGTAAATAAATTTTTTTTTGTAGTAAAGATAAAGCTTCCTTTTCAGAGTTTATTTCTTTTAGTTTTGTTAGTATTATATTCTTTTTTGCTCGTCGTGCTTTTGTAATTATAAACGGTACAAGTGTATTATTTTTTTCTACTAAGAAATAGTTTATATCCTTAAAGTCAAAGAGGATATCATTATCATTATAGATTTTGATATCCCCTTTATATCCGTGCAATTTAAAAACTGTTCCAACTAAGAAGCAATCTTCTTTCTGCATTATATTTTTAAGATTCTTTCGTTGCTTCTTCTTCTTCTTCTTCTTCTTCTTCTTCTTCTTCTT
>CETU01026598.1_pt1 | contig 40472 bp, 35 predicted proteins | sample 356531 | NCBI WGS metagenome assembly CETU01 (sample SAMEA2623488, study PRJEB7988) | marine metagenome | isolation source: saline water (ENVO:00002010), including
TTCGAGAATATAATTGTCTTGATAATAGATCCAACTGCAAATCATCATCTAATGAAGGGCACAAAGAAGATTTAATAGCAAAATTAGGATTGATGTCTCTACTAGCGTTAATCGGTTTAGGAATTGCTTTTAAAGCTCGCCTTATGCAGATTAGAAACAAAAAAGATAATTCAAAAAATAGTTTTAAAGTTAATAAAACCAATTAATTTGTTGCACTTAATTTAGTAAAGAGTAGTTAGCGGGTGAAAAAAGTGGAACAAGTTTTTATTAAAGAAACTGTTACAATCTATTGACATCCTTAATTCTTAATCTTACTATTATGAGTTTTTTCTTTAGTTATTATGCTTAGCATAATAATTCATTTTTTTATTTTTTTATTTGCTTAAATTTTATTTAAAAACTCTTTAAAATGAAAAAAATATATTTGAAATTATTTACATTATCTATTGTTTTTTTAGCTTGTGAAAAAGAAGAAGAAAATTTAATATCTTTTTCTACAAGCACTGTTATTCGATGTCAAGAAGATTGTGATGAATGGGAAAGATGTACTAATGTAAGTAATGATCTGTTTGAATTTGATTGGAAATGCAGGCCAAAACTCAATTTATATAGTGATCACGGAAATTGGAATGGACAATTAAATGTTTTAAATGAATCAGGAGATACATATTTGTATATGCTTGATGATCTTGATGCTCATACTCAAGACAAACAACACATGACAATTGATTATCCTTTAAATAGCCTTACTTACTATTATGAAAACGGTGAATTTCCAGATGCTAATGCATATACTTTATCTTTTGAATTTACAGATCCTAAAACGCTTGAGTTTAATGTAAGTGACTTAGTATATGATCCTTATGTTGAATCTGTTGTTTTTTATAGTGGAAATGGACAAATTAAGAATACAAATGGTAGTGCAAGTGCGGTTCTTGAATTCAATTGCAATTATGTTTTTGAGGGCAAAAATTATAATGTTCTCTTTTCTGCAACACGTTACAACTAACTTTTCTAGTAAAAAGCTTATGAATTATGAATCAAACTTGACCATAATTCATGCGGTATTTCATTACAAAACTTACTGTTTGGAGCAAGGATTACTGATACTGCGTCATGTGAATGTAAAGATTCTTGATGAGAACAAATAACTCTAAAATCCTTAATACGTTTATCTTTAACTAATTGCTCATACAATAATCTAACAGCATCTTCAACAAACTTAAGATATGAACCATTAAGTTCAGCAAATGCCATCTCATCTTCCCTTTTAACTATTACTTGAGTTTCGGTTTTTAAGGCATTAACACACATCTCTTGCAAATCTTCAATCCATACTATATCATCGAACTCAATAGATAATCTAGCTACTGAGCGCTGTGAATGGGATACAGTTGCCTTGTTTCTAAATTTTTTGGCATGTTCAGCAAGTTCATAGGAACAAGGACAAGCTGAAGAATAAACAAAATCAAAATGTAAAAACTTTATAATCTCACCATTATTATCAATATTACTCTCTAAAGTACAATTATAATACTGATATCCTGAATTATTAGATCTTAAAGATTTTTGCAATATAGGATATGAAAAGTGTAATCCAATTTTAGCATCGAATGTTTCTAAATCATTTTTATATCTGAGTAATATTTCATCTAATTTATTATAAATTTTCTCATCTTTATACTTATAAAAAGACCTCATAATACGAGACATATTGATTCCCTTTTTATGTGCGGCTAAGGATACAGTGCCTGTGACTTTAGTTTCAAGCTCGATATCACCTCCTTCTCTTTTAGCATATTTAAGAGGTAGTCTAAAATTGTGAATACCAACTTGCTGTATAGCTACTTTAGATCCTTGTATAAGAGATGAAGGACCATTTTGCAAATCAGGAAAGGTCTTAATCTCATCTTTACTAGGCTTATAATTATCATCATAATCTCTATTAGATTCGTAGTATTTTTTAGAATGTTTATTTTCAGGAGCCTCTACAGTAGATTCAGCATCACCAATCCACTCATATTTGCTATCATTTTGGCGCTTCATTTTTTATTCTATTTTTTTATTGGTTCATAAATTGCTGAATTATTTGTTCCACCCTCAAATGACTCAACTTTTAAGACTCTAACCCTGCCATCAGTCTCATCATGCATCTTATCATTAATTAGATTATATACCCATTCTGCAAATCTCTCACAACCTACATGTTTCATTACTCTAAGCTGAATTAATCCAACTTTATCCATTCTTTTAAACGTCTCCATATTAGGATCATCTTCCGCAACTACTGTTGTATGGTCAAACTGATTTGCTAATATCTTTTTAATACCATTTCTTTTAAAACAACCAAAATCACATACCCAATTTTTTTCATCGAGATCTCCTTCAAACCAAACTTTAAATTTTAGAGCATATCCATGAACATATTGACAATGAGAATGTGTGGCTCTCCATTGTCTAAATGCTGTACTATAACCGTCAAAAACTTTTATACTAATATATTCTTTCATATATCGACTTGATTTTAATTTCTGTTCAAAAATAAGTGTTTACTCATAAAAAAAATACTTTTTTCAAGTTTGTTTTTGAAATTATTTAGTAGTGTTTAATTGTATGAATTTTAGTTAAATTAATTAGTCTAATATAGTTTAATAATTAGGAAGTATAATCAAAAAACTTTGAATTTGTCCTCCTTAAAATTTTCTTTAAATTTGTTTTTATGCAAAAATTATTTCTGATTTTTTTATGTATATCCGCTATTAGTGTGGCAAAAGTTGTTGGAAAAAATCATAAAAAGGAAAACAATTTAAATAGTATGTTTTCTTTATCAGCAAAGCAACATTACGGATTTATCATCATACATTCAAGATCTATACGTGCAATCAAAAATTCCTATCCAATTGGTACAGAATTTAATTTCAATTGGCAAAAGACAGATAAGAAATCATGGGATTTATGCCATTGCTATCCACGAATTGGATTATTATTATCGTTTATTGATTTTGATAATAAAGAAATTTTAGGCTATGGTTACAATGTAAGTGGTTTTGTAGAGCCTTTTTTTAGAACTAATAAAAAATTTAATATTTCTTTTAGGATAGCAGCTGGATTATCTTTTAATACAAACCCCTATGATGAAAAATATAATAGAGAAAATCTTTCTTATAGCCTTCCTATTAATCAATACTCACAATTAGGGCTTATTTTTCACTATCGATTTAATCAAAAAATTATGTTAACTGCTTCAGGTAATTATAATCATATATCAAATGGAGGTTTAAAACAACCAAATAAAGGAATAAATTATCCAACCTTAGCACTAGGGCTAGATTACATACCAAATCCTATTCTAATTCACAACAGGAAAAAAGAAGAATTTAAAGGACTAAAAAAGAAACGCTATGATTTGTCTGTTTTTTATTTTCAAAAAAAAATACTTGATAATAGCAAATATTTCAATGTTTTTGGAGTCAATACTGGATTAAGTAAACAATTAGGTAGAATTAGTTCGCTAACACTAGATATAGAATGGATGTGGGACCATTCATTAAAATGGGAAGTAGAACAAATAGATAAAAACAAAAATTATCAAAGAGGTGGTTTATTAATTGGACATGAATTTTTAATGGGAAGATTTACATTTAGCCAGAAAATAGGCCCTTACATATATGATATAACTAAATATAATGATCCAATTTATCAGAAGTATGGAATAAATTATCATATAACAGAACACTTTTTTACTGGAATACATATAAAAGCGCATCGTCATATAGCTGATTTTATGTTAATAAATTTTGGATTTACATATTAAATGAAAAAAAAAATTAATTTTGTTAAAATTTAAAATATGAAACAAATAATTTTACCCTTTTTATTAATTTTTTGTTTAAATGCAATTAGCCAAAATATTAATAGTCCTACAATACCTGCTGAAGGAATAACTATGGAATTTGATCAGATTGATGATACAATATCCATTTCTTCAACTGGTCCTTGGGATTTTTCTTCAATTATAACAACTTCTAATTATAGTATGTCAGTTCTTCCAATTGACTCATCGATCCACTCTAATAACTATCCAAATGCAACACACGTACTTAAGAGTTTAAATGGTGAGTTCTTTTTTTCATATTCTTCTTCTCAATTTTTATCATATGGCAAGGTTGGAAATACAACTACAACTAATTATACAACTCCATTATTACTAATGAATTATCCTTTTGACAGTAGTGTTTCTCATGAAGATAGTATTAATTCAACAGTTTTGTGGAATGGTCTTACAGCTCCATTAACTGAAAAAATAGAAATTTTAGGAGTTGCCACGGGATCTATTACAATGCCTGATGGTCATTTTTACGAAGATGCAGTCCTTTTAACTACTAAAAAAACGACTGTTAATGGTCCTGATCCCATTTTTGGAAACTACCTTACTATCGAAGAAATAAGCAAACAGTTCTGGCTTCCTGACTACCCATTACCTTCTATTGAAGTCTTGCATGCTTATTCAAATTCAAATCTAGTACTTAAAAGAACTCTTTTTATGAAAGGAAATACAACTACAAATTTTTTAGAATCTATTTCCAACTCTAAGAAAAAAGTAATTAAGAAAATAGATTTTCTTGGAAGAGAATCAAGTCAAATAAATCAACCACTTTTTTACCTCTATGATGATGGGACAGTAGAAAAAATAATTACTATTGAATGATTTTCTAATTATTGAAAATTTATAGTCATTAAAAATATAAATAAGGATACAAACTACTCAAAAAATAAGATTCAAAATATATTATTATATTTGTAATCACTCATAAATTAAAGAAGATATGAAAAAATTACTACTATACCTAATCTGCTTTCCATTTTGTATTGTCGCTCAAGAAATATCATACTTCGATGGCAAGGCATTTTTAACATATTATAATGCTGAAGTAGAAGTTTCAATAAATCTAAGCAAAGAACGGCAATATGGAAAATATTACATTGCAGATATTGGGATATACAATAATACAAATCAAAGTTTTAATTTTAATCCATCAGACATTAAAGCAACTATTATTAGAAAAGGGAAGGCTAAAGAGGGAGAAGTTTTATCACATAAGGAATATATGAAAAAAGTAAAAACAAGTCAGACTTGGCAAGCTATAGGAAAATCTATAGCTGAACATTCTGCTGCTGCAGATGCTGGAAAAACGACAACAAATACAAGTTCAAGTACATACGGATCTTATAGTGGTAGTTCTCGCACAAATTATAGTGATAATTATGGAAGAAATATTGGTTCTTCACGATCAACAGGTAATTTTTCAGGAACTTCAACAACAAATAGCACATCAACTACAATTGATGGGGGAGCTCAATATATGGCATCGCAAAATGCTGATAGGAATGTTAAGGAGTTTACTAAACAACAATCTAATATCTCTAATATGCTAAATCAAGGTTATTTAAAACGTAATACATTAAAGAATCAAGATTATATTAGAGGAAATATCAACATAAAATATCGTAAAGCTGATGAAATTGAGATAGTAGTTCCTGTTAATGGAGTAGATTATATCTTTCTATGGGACAAAGATATGCTAAATGAAATATAGATTTAATTAAATTTATAAAATAAATATCTATCCATCCTTGGTTAAAAATCCGAATTCATTAAAATAATCTATTTTAGTTTTTTTTAGATCAACTTATTATGCTTAGCATAATATTTATTTATTATTTTCTTTAATTTGATTTATGAAAAAATTATATCTTATCTTTTCTTTATTAACAATATGTGCAAATACTAGCCTTGCATCTTTTCCTATTACTGATAATATAAAAATTAAGCAAGATACTTCATTGCAAGCGAAAGAAATTAACCAATATCATTTAAATCTTATAAAAATGGGCATTGATCTAAATAATTGCAAATGTAACAGCTGTAGATCTGATATTCCTATTCCGCTAGAAATTAGAAAGAAAAGCACTAAATTACCAATAGAATATCCTCATAAAAATATTTTTAAGATCTTCTTAGTAACTGCAATTATTGGACTAATAATGATGCTATATGGTATAAAAAATGGTACTGAAATAGGAGATGGTATATTAGGAGGATATATTTTAATAGCATCAATGTTAGCCTTATTAATAAATTTTTTAATATTTTTAATAAATATGACTCCTAAAAGACAGGGAAAAGGGTAGAGGTTATAATCTTAATAATCTAACATTTTTTTACTAACAACCTGTTTTATAATACTTCATTTTTATTAGTTTTAACAACTCAAATTTTAACTAATTTTAATGAAACTTAAACACCTTAAAAACACTGAAAAACTAGATTTTTTTACAGTAGATGAAGATACATCTTTAAATATCCCAATATTTTCTAATGCTGTGCAAGCAGGTTTTCCTTCTCCTGCTGAAGACCATATAGACATGGATTTAAATCTAAATGATTATTTGGTACAAAACCCTTCTGCTACTTTTTGTGTAAAGGCAATTGGTGAAAGCATGAAAAATTCAGGTATAAATAGTGGAGACATTATGGTTGTTGATAAATCATTAGAACCAAAAAACAGAAGTATTGTAATTGCTATTATTGACGGAGAGTTTACCGTAAAAAGAGTAAATGTTAATAATAATGAACTTTACTTAATGCCAGAAAATAGTAACTTCTCACCGATAAAAATAACTAAGGAAATGGATTTTCAAGTTTGGGGAGTAGTTACATATATTATACATAAAGCGGTATAATATGATTGCTTTGGTGGATTGTAATAACTTTTATGCTTCTTGTGAAAGAGTTTTCAATCCAAAAATTGAAAAAAAACCAGTTATTGTACTATCAAATAATGACGGTTGTGTTATTGCAAGAAGTAATGAAGCAAAATCATTGGGAGTTAAAATGGGTTATCCTACTTTTAAACTCAAAAAACTGATTGAGAAGTATAATATCAATGTATTCTCCACCAACTTTGCTCTCTATGGCGACTTATCTAAAAGAGTAATGAATGTCATAAATAGTGAGGTAGATAAAATGGAAATTTATTCTATTGATGAAGCTTTTTTAGATTTTACTGGATATGTAGTAAAAGAAAAAGGAATCACTATTAAAAATAAAGTAAAAAAATGGACTGGTATTCCAGTGTCTGTTGGCGTTGCTAAAAATAAAGTATTAGCTAAGATTGCAGGAGATATAGCTAAGAAGTATACTAAGGAAGGTGTTTTTATATTTGACAACGAAGATTTGATCAGAAGGGCTCTAAATGTATTTGCTATCGAAAATTTGTGGGGAATTGGCAGCAAAAATACTCAGAAATTAAAAGCTATTGGTATTCATACCGCCTTGCAATTTAGACAGTGTAATAGTAATTGGATAAAGAAAAACTTGTCAATAAATGGATTAAAATTACAAAAGGAACTTTTTGGAGAGGTTTGTTACCCTTTAGAAATTATAAGAAAAAGAAAAAGAAATATCTGTACTGCTCGTTCATTTGGATCTGAAATAAAGACATTGTCTAAATTAAAACAAGCTATAGGTTCTTATGCAAACATTTGCGCCACTAAGCTAAGAAAAGAGGAAAGTTACTGTACTAGTGTAAGTGTTTTTTTAAGGACAAATCCTTTTAAGCTACACAAGAAACAATACAATCCTCACAAAGTAATTAATTTAGATGTGCCTACTAATGACAGTATGGAAATAGTTAAGGTTGCTATTAAAGGTTTAGAAAATATTTATAAAAATAATTATACTTATAAGAAAGCCGGAGTAATATTAGGGAAGACTGTGCCTCAGGAAACAAAACAACTAAGTTTTTTTGACAATTTAGATAGAGAAAAACGCAAAAATATTAACATAGTAGTTGACAAAGTAAATACTTTAATGGGTAAAGACAAAATTCATTTAGCTGTACAGGGTAACGGAAGAAAATGGAAAATGAAACAAGAAAGACTATCGCCTTGCTATACTACTCGATTTACTGATATTTTAAAGGTTAGAATTTAAATATATTTAGTCTAAAGTTAAATTATACATAAAATAGCAACAATCAAACTGATTAAATAAGTTCTTTGTATAATTGTTTAAAATAAAAAAACTAAAAATGTAATATTATGAAAACAGGAGTGTTATTGTCTGGGTGTGGCGTCTATGATGGGACAGAAATTCATGAATCTGTTCTTGCTTTATTGGCGCTCTCACAAAACAACATAGATTATATATGCACAGCACCAAATATAAATCAACATCATGTGATAAATCACATTAATGGAGAAGAAATGAATGAGGAAAGAAATGTATTAATAGAATCTGCAAGAATAGCAAGAGGAGATATTATTTCACTTTCTGAATTAAATAAAAATACTATTTCATCAATTGTAATTGCAGGCGGTTTTGGATCTGCTAAAAACTTAAGTGATTGGGCTTTTAAAGGTTCAAATGGGACAGTTCTAAAAGAAGTTAAGGATTTAATTTTATACTGCATTGAAAATAAAAAACCTGTTGTGTCGTTATGTATATCACCAACACTTATTGCTAAATCATTAGAAAGAACAAGCTATAAACCACAATTAACACTAGGGACAACGAAAGAAAATTCAGAGTATGATATATCAGAAATAAATGACGCAATTACATCTTTAGGTTCTATTGCTCATAATAGATCTATTAAGGAAATTTTTGTTGATGAAGATTTAAAAATTATTTCTGCACCATGCTATATGATGGATGCTAATGTAAATGAGATTTATAAAAACATAAAGATGTCAATTGATAAATTATCTGAGATGTTAAAATACAATTAAAAATCAAAAATCTACTAGTGAAAAACTTTATGTCACTACTAAAAAAATAATATGAAAAAAACATTATTAATAATATTAAGTTTTCCAATCACATTAGTTTCATATATACTATTGTTTAGTGGCAACATAAAATACAGTGAAGAAATAATAATTAATGAAAATATTGAAATAGTTTCAGATTTATTTGATAATCCCTATAATATGAAGCAATATATGGATGGTTTTCAAAGCTACAAACTAATAAGTGGTAAAATCAATGAAATAGGAAGTAAATCTGAAATAGTTATAAATTTTAGTGAAGAAGGTAAAGAATTACAAATTATTACAATGATTGAAGAAATTATATCAAATAATTTACCTATTGAAAAAAAAGTGACTTACACTGCTAATGGGGTATATAATATTGTAAATAATAGATTTATAAAAATTTCTGACACTCAAACTAAATTTATAAACGAACAAGAATTTGAATTTAACGGGTATATGAAAATCTTTGGATTTTTTATGCCTTCAGCCTTTAAGGAACAGAGTAGAATTTATCTTCAGAACTTTAAAACCTTTGTAGAAAACAGCTAATTACTAGTTTAAAATAAAAATTTCAAAAATGACAGGATTGTCTTATAATTAATATTATGTTAAATAATATGATATTGTATATACTACCTATTATAAAAAATAAACTAAATTACTACAAAAAAAAATTCTTGTAAAGTTGTTACTTTTTATTAAATATTTGATTTATCAAATATTTAATATAGCTTCTATGTTGTCTAGTTTGTAAATTACCTTTATTGACATCCAAATTATTCCTAATCCAATTTAAGTTATAGTGTGCTGATGACTTCGAAATATTATCATATGTAGATCTTGGTCCAACTATATTTATCAATCTATTTATGTAAGTAATCTGTAAATTCTGTCTAACCGTTGATACATCGCCATTTAAATCACTATCAAATATTGATTTTCTTAAATCAATCATGTAATTTGGTAATTTGTATTCATTTCCATATAAACTAGAGTTAGTTATTCTAAGAAGAACCTTTGCATTTAAAAGATGATCTAATAATCTATTTTGATAAACAAGTATTCTCTGATGAATTGTCGGGTCATCTGAAATACTAAAGCCTCTTCTCTGTTTTTGAAGATATGGAAATAAATCTTCCTGAAGTAAAACTTTATTACTAAATCCAAATTCAGATATTATACGCATTGCTTCCTTTTGCTTATTTTTTTCAACGCTTTCAAAAGGTTTAACAGATGATTTCTGATCTGTATGGGATAAATCTACTTTTACTCCTCCAATTTGTCTTGAAACAACATTTAAAGCCTGAAAATAAGAATAAACTAGAGTTCTATAAGATCTATAAAGTTCTTCATATGTATCATTTCCTTTTGTGTATTTCTCTTTTAAATTTTTCAATATTTCAGTAACCATAGCAATTTTATCAAGAGAATGATTTAGCTGATCGCTAGATAAATCATATATCATTGCATCTGGATCAGTTCCTTTTCCAGCTCTTCTCATATCAAATGCATCGTTAGCAAAAGCTAGATCCTTCTCAGTTGACCTAGAAAGTATTTTAGCAAGCGACTCCTCCTCTATTAATGGATCGTTATAAGTAGAATAACCATATTCAATTGCCCATATATCATATTTTCCAGGTTGAATATCAAAGAACAAACCTTGATTTTCAGGATTTCTTGCAATATTTATTGCTGGATATTCCATAACTGAGTTACAGACTCCCTTTTTACTAACAATATCTTTATCATTTAACTCATCATTAGTTAATAATGTACTACCCTTAAAATTATGATTTAATCCTAATGTATGTCCCACTTCATGTAAAACAAGTCTATATAGAGATTGCTTAACTAATTCTTCTTCTACTGACTTAGATAAATCCATCGATTTAATATAATTCATTCCTAATGAGTTTTCAATTTGTTGAAATTTAGCCGAATTACAGAAAAAATCAGAATGATGGTTATTATCTATTTGATTGAATAACTCATCTTGAACAATTCTATTTGTAATGTAAGTCCATTCAAGCATAATATCAGCCCCTAATATTTCTCCAGTTTTAGGGTTAACGAAAGAAGGTCCATAGCCACCCCATGGCGGGTTTGGTGATGAAGTCCACCTCAAAACATTATATCTTATATCACCAGCATCCCATTCTGCAGTATCTGGCTGTATTTTTACTTGTATTGCATTTATAAAACCAGCCTTCTCAAATGCAATATTCCATGATTCTACACCATCTTTAATTATCTGTCTCAACTCATAAGGTGTAGTATTTTCAATCCACCATAAAATTGGTTTTATAGGTACTGATAATTCTTTTTCAGGATGTTTTTTTTCTAATCTCCATCTATTAATAAAATCTCTATAATTTACCCTATCCGATGTAGTCATATTATATGATTTAGTCGTAAAATATCCAATACGAGTGTCATCATTCCTACTTTTATATCCTTCTTCAGGCATTTTAACAAGACTATGTTGCACCAAAATAGAAACATTTCGCGAGTCTGTTATTGCCTCCCCTCCCCTTTTAGTTGGATATTTACTTTCAAAAAAATAATTTACAACAACATCTGTATTTTCTGGGTAATTTCTAATTTTATTATACCTTGTCTTAGTTTTACTTAAATTTCCAAGTCTAAAGCCTCTAAATTTACTTGAATAAGAGGATTTAATCTGTTGAAATGATTCATTAAGAAAAATATTATCAGCATTAATTAAAAATCTAGTTTTATCTTTATTTTTAGCAATAATCTTTTCAGAGATAATTATAGGAGTATTAATATTAGTTTTAGATGCTCTAGATAAAGGACTGTTTTCATCAAAAAAATATTTAGTATTATTGATAGAAAAATCAATTTTATCATAAAATTTTTGAATTTTTATAATCTTTGAACCTCTATAACTGCCTTTAACTGCCCATGCATCAGAAACCCCATTTTCAATATAACTAAAGTATATAAATTCTTGATCTAAATGAGAGGTGTCAATTTCAATATAGGATTTTCCATCTTTTTTACTCTGATATATTGTAAACAAGCCTTTAAACTCTTTGCAATCTTTTGTTTTTACCTCAATATCATCTAAGGTTACTACGGGTTTAACATCTTTCTTGAAGATATTTTGAGAAAATAAATGATTGCCAAATGAAAAAAATAAGAATAAGAAGAAAAAAAACTTTTGCATTTTAAAAATATTTAAAAAGTAATGGATTTATATTATAAATTATCAATGAGCTTTTTCATTTGCTCAGATTTAGCATATTCACCATTTAAATAATATAGTTGTTTTAGAGATAATAAGGTATTCTTATCATCATTTTTTAACTTATGAGCAGCCTCCAAAAATGGAAGAGCTTTACTAAAGAATCCTTCCGCTTCCTTCTTTAATTTTGTATAAGTATTATTATTGGAAGTACTATTTGCTTGTGTATTCTTTGAAACACCAGTATTAAAATATAGTGCTCCTAAATTATAATTAGCTCCAAATGAAGAAGAATTTAAATTTAATGCGGTTAAATAATCTTTTTCCGCATTAGCAAAATCACCTTGTTGATCATATATTGTTCCTCTATTAAAATATAATATATCATTTTCCTCATCTAAGGCAATAGCCTCTCCCAACTTTAAAAGTAAGTCAGAGGTTTTACCAAGCTGGATATACAAATTAATCTCTGTATTAATTAATGCCTGATCATCTTCAAACATTTCTCTTCCAAGAGATAAGTATTCAATAGCTTTATCTGTATTATTTTCTTCTAAATAAATATTACTCATATATATATATATCGCTGGCTCATTAAAATTTATATCAATTAATTGCTGTAGTAATTCTTTTGATTTTAAGTTGTCTTTTTTCTTATTAGCAGCAAAGAAAGAATTATATAAGATTGTTTCATTAGTTATATTTCCTCTTTTTAATTGATCCTCATTATCTAAAGGAATAATATCAAAAATAGCATCATAGTATTGTAACGCCTTTTCATATTCTTTAGCATTATATTTTTCAATTGCTTCATTAAAAAGTTTATAACCACATTGCACAAGACCTTCTAAAACATCTTCCTCCGCAGTCCATTTTCTAACAATAACTCTACCTTTTTTATCTCTCTGCAAGCATTTAATATATGATTCAGTAGCCTTTAAAATAGCAGCTTCATCAAGAGAAGGTTCTTTTAATGCAATTTGCAAATAAATTGGTGCTCTATAATTCCACATTTTTGGTTCATTAGATGTACTTTCATTAGAGTAAGCAGCATCAATATAATCCTTAGCTTCTTTAAGCTTAAGAACTTGAATAGATTCATCTTTTTCAGATTTATATTGTTTTAACAATATTGCAGCAGAGGTAATATTATGAGACTGAGAGTAAGCTATATTAAAAAACAGCAGATATAATAATGTTAAAGTTTTTCGCTTCATTTTCTTAGTATTTTATTTCTTTTATCTTAAAATTATAACTCAAGCCATCAGTACTAGATTCTAAATTTTTTAACTTCTTCTTTATCAAATACTTATTTCCAACAATAACAATGGCCATTTTTTCAGGTTTAATCTTAACTTTAGCAATAGCATCAATATCAGACTTTGTAATAGAGTTTAAGATATTGGCTTGGCTTTCTATATAGCCCTTGTCTAAATCATAAGTTAAAATTCTATTTAAAAATCCCAGTTTCTGACCTGCTGTTTCATATTTTAATGCTTCCCTTCCTAAAAAAGCATCTTTTGTAAATTGTAGCTCTTTTTCAGAAATCCCAATAGTTCTATAAGAATTAAACTCATTAAATATTTCTATTAAAGCACTATCAGTAGCCTCTGTTTTAACACTTGTAAACATTGCGAAAGCTCCCATTTTATCTGAACCCATAAACATAGAGTTAGCACCATAAGTCCAACCTTTATCTTCTCTAAGATTCAGAAAAAATCTACCACTCATTCCTCCACCTAAGGGGTAATTCATTATTTGCGACTTAAAATAATCTCCATCTACATCATATTTATCTGCTTGATGTCCCATAACAATAAATGATTGGGAAGCGCCCTCCTTGTCTAATAAATATATTGTTGTTTCATTAGTTTCAGGAAAATCAAAGCTTGAAGGAATGAAAACTTCTTTGGATTTCCAACTTTTAAGAAAATTAATTTTAGAAAGCAAAGAACTTTGATCAATATCTCCTACAACAACTAAAGAGCTTATCGTAGGAGAATAATAATTATTATAGTAGTCTTTAATGTCAGAAAGTTTAATTTTTTTAATAGACTTTTCAGTAGTTACTCTTCCAAAAGGAGTATCACCAAAGATTTGATTTCTAAAATAAGCAAAGCCTAAAGACTGAGTATTCTTTTTCATGGCTTCCATTACTTCTATAGTTTGTTTTTTAACTCTTTTAAAATCATCATGTTCAAATTTTGGTCTAAACAATTTTTCCTCAGCTATAGCAAGAGTTGCGTCGATATTACTTGTTAAGGATTCAATATACATGGTTGTTCCATCATCATCAGCAGAAAAAGACACAGTACTTCCCAATTTCTGAAGAGCTACGCTAATTTCTTCAGAACTGTAGTTCACGGTACTTTCATTCATCATATCAGCAGTAAGCTCTGCCAAACCACTAATTTTTTTGTCTACTAACATATCACCTCCTTTAATTCTTAAACGCATATAAATTTTAGGTATTTCAGATGACTTTGTTCCAATTAACTTAAGACCATTTTCAAAATTTTCTTTATAGTAATCAGGAATAACTGAAGGTTTTGCAGGTCCAGCTTTTGGCTGAACTTTTCTATCAAAATTGTCATTAGGTTTATTATATTTTAATCCAACATATTGAGGATCCTCTTTTAAAATCAAATCAATATTAGGGTTAACTGATATCATCGAATCTAATTTATCAACAAAAGGACTTTTAGGACGAACTTGATTGATTACTGCTTTTTTACCTTTAATATATTTTTTAAAAACTCGCATGACATCTTCACGTGTTACACTATTGTATCTATCTAACTCTGATGAAATATTATATTTTCCTCTTCCAAGCCATTCCCATGTTGATATTGCAGTAGCCTTTGATGATACAGATCTCTTTTTATCAATAATATCTGTCTCTATTTCTTTTTTAACCATAGATAAATCTTCATCACTAAAACCATTCGCCTCCCAATCTGCAATAGTATTTCTAATATCAGATTCAATATTATTAAAATAAATTCCAATATCCTCTTGCCAATCTGGAAAGGAAAGCACAGTAAAATGAAATTCTCCTGATAATTCTCTAGATCGATGATTAACAGATGCCTGTATAGCTTTTTCAGACTTTACAAAATTCTTATAAAAAATAGATTTCTTACTTTGTCCCATTAAAGCAGCAAGAACATCAAGAGCAGCTTCATCTTTATGATAATTTGGAACAGTAGGAAAAACCATATCCGTCATTGGCAAATAAATATTATCAGTATAACCGGTATATATATCCGAAGAAACTCTAGGAACATTAGCCCTTTGTCTTCTTACATCAGGACCTCTATTAATTGATCCGAAATATTTTTCTACTAGAGGAATCACTTCATTTGATGTTATATCTCCAGAAACAGTTAATATAGCATTATTTGGTCCATACCATCTTAAAAAGAAATTTTTAAGATCATCTAAAGTAGCTCTTTCAATATCATCCATATAGCCTACAATAGGCCAATTATAAGGATGAGACGGGGGATATAAAGTTTGACCAAGAATCTCACCACTCATCCCATAAGGACGTTGCATTTGAACTTGATATTTTTCATTTTTAACAACTTCTCTTTGATTATCAAATTTTTCTTGATCGACTGCATTTAATAAAAACCCCATTCTATCTGACTCTAGCCAAAGAACTGTCTCTAAATGATTACTAGGTACTGTTTGATAATAAACAGTTCTGTCAAAATTTATATTAGCATTAAGTTGTCCGCCTGCCTCAGCTATAATTCTAGGACCTTTTTCGTCCTCTACATGTTCTGAACCTTGAAACATCATATGTTCAAAAAGATGAGCAAAACCAGACTTTCCTGCAGTCTCTCTGTTTGAACCGACATGATATGTTATATGAACCTGTACTATAGGGTCAGAATGATCCTCATGAATTAATACTTTTAATCCATTTGAAAGCTCCCATTTTTCATAAGGAATATCCATTGGATTATTACTAGTTGGTTTAATTAATTTTGTTTCATTAATATCTTCAGCTATTAATGTCGCTATTGATAGTAAAAAAACTATTAACAGATTAATTTTCTTCATTTTCATTGTCTAATTGATTATTATTTTCATTAACATCTTTTGATTGTTCTATAGATGAAATTTGATTATCATTTGCTTCAGAATTTTCAATTACATTGCCTTCTTTATCCAAAGACAACTCTTCTTCTGACTCAAATTTAGAAACTTTTGCAACAGAGGCTATAGAATCCTGATCCCTTAAACGAATAATCTTAACACCCTGAGTTGCTCTTCCCATAACTCTTAAAGTGTCAACACCTATCCTTATTGTTATTCCTGATTTATTAATAACCATCAAATCATCAAGATCAGTAACATTTTTAAGTGTAATTAAATCACCTGTTTTTTCTGTTATATTAATTGTCTTAACACCTTTCCCTCCTCTATTAGTAATTCTGTAGTCCTCAATATGAGAACGCTTACCAAATCCATTTTCTGAAACAACTAATACTGATGATTGCATATTATCAACACAAACCATACCTACTACCTCATCATTTTCATTAGCTAATTTTATCCCCCTAACTCCTGCAGCTGTTCTACCCATCGCTCTAACTTTTTCCTCTTCAAATCTTATAGATTTTCCAGACTTAACAGCCATCATTATTTGTGAATTTCCATTAGTCATTTTTGCCTCTAATAATTGATCACCTTCACGAATAGTAATAGCATTTATACCATTTGTTCTAGGTCGAGAATACTTTTCTAATGAAGTTTTTTTAATAACACCTTGTTTTGTACACATAACTATATAATGAGAATTGATATAATCTTCATCTTTTAAATCTTTTGTATTGATATAAGCCATAACCTTATCATCCTTTGGAAGATTAATTAAATTCTGAATAGCTCTTCCTTTTGAGGTTTTACTACCTTCAGGAATTTCATAAACTCTTAACCAAAAACATTTACCTTTTTCAGTGAAAAAAAGCATATAATCATGATTATTAGCCATTATCATTTCTTCAACAAAATCCTCATCTCTAGTAGTGGCACCACGACTTCCAACACCTCCTCTATTTTGTGATCTGTATTCACTCAATGAAGTCCTTTTGATATATCCCAAGTGAGAAATTGTAATTAAAACCTCTTCGTTAGGAATCATATCTTCAATACTAACTTCAGATGATGAATACTCAATAAGCGATCTTCTATCATCACCATACTTCTCTTTAATTTCTTTTAAATCATTAGAGAGAATTGTATATCTAAGATCCTCATCTGATAAAATCAAATTAAGGTTCTTAATTTTTTCCATTATTTCAGCATGTTCATCTTTAATCTTATCCATTTCAAGACCCGTAAGCTTTTGTAATCTTAAATCTAAAATAGCTTTTGATTGAACCTCAGAAAGATTAAAATTACTCATTAAACCATTTCTTGCTTCTTCAGGAGTTCTAGAAGATCGTATCAACTTAATTACAGCATCTAAATTATCAAGCGCAATTAATAAACCCTCTAAAATATGAGCTCTTTTCTCAGCAGCAGCTAATTCAAACTTAGTCTTTCTAACTAAAACTTCATGTCTATGATTAACAAAGCAACTTATTAATTGTTTCAAATTTAAAAGCTCTGGCCTTCCATTAACTAAAGCAATATTATTTACTGAAAATGAAGACTGTAGAGATGTATATTTAAACAGCTTGTTTAACACAATATTAGGAATAGCATCTCGCTTTAAATCATATACAATACGCATTCCATTTCTGTCAGACTCATCTCTAATGTCAGCTATGCCATCAAGCTTCTTAGAATTAATTAATTCTGCAGTCTGAGAAATCATTGTAGATTTATTAATCATATAAGGAATCTCTTCAACTATAATCTGATCTCTAGTTGCGGTTTCTTCAAAACGAATCTTTCCTCTTATTACAATTCTACCCCTTCCAGTTTCAAATGCAGACCGAACTCCATCGTAACCATAAATAGTTCCTCCTGTAGGAAAATCAGGAGCTTTTATATGCTCCATAAGCTCAGAAACCTCAATTTCTCCTCTTTTATCAATAAACGCCAAAATACCATCTACAATTTCAGAAAGATTATGTGGAGGCATATTGGTAGCCATTCCTACAGCAATACCAGTAGTTCCATTTAAAAGTAATGCAGGTAATCTAGCAGGCAAAACAGAAGGTTCTTTTAATGTATCATCAAAATTTAAGTTCCAATCAATAGTTTCTTTATCTATATCAAGAAGCATGTCCTCTGCAGCTTTACGCATTCTAGCTTCTGTATAACGCATTGCAGCTGGATTGTCTCCGTCAACCGAACCAAAATTTCCTTGCCCATCAACAAGCATATATCTTAAACTCCAATCTTGTGCCATACGAACCATTGCATCGTATACAGATGTATCACCATGAGGATGAAACTTTCCGAGCACCTCACCTACAATTCTAGCAGATTTTTTATATGATGAGTTAGATCTTACACCTAGCTCATGCATTCCAAACAAAACCCTTCTATGCACGGGCTTTAAACCATCTCTTACATCTGGCAATGCTCTTGAAACAATAACTGACATTGAATAATCAATGTACTTAGATTTCATTTCCTCTTCAATATTTATTGGTAAAATTCTTTCCCCTAGTGTCATTTTTCTTTTTTATTTAGTTAAGTAACAAATTAAAGAATTTTTCGTATTCTGTAAGTGTAAAACAACTTATTTTTAGCTAGTGAGTTATAAACAATTTTTGTTTAAAAAAATAAAGTATTTGTTTTGAAAATACTGAAGTTTTAGTAGGTATCTTGCAAAAGTATTTTTTAATTAAATAAACTATCAGATTATGAAAACGGAATTCTCAAATAGAATGAAGGATGTCTTTAATTACGTAAGAGAGGAGGTGCTTAGACTAGGAGATGAAAGTGTTGGTGTTGAGCATTTATTTTTAGGAATATTAAGGGAAGGTGAAGGGACTGCAATTAGAGTCTTAAAAAGACTTAATATCAATCCAAGGGACTTAAGAATAATTATTGAAAATAAAATACCTAGAAAAGATAATATCAGAAATATTGAAAAAGACAATATTGAATTTAAGAAACAAACAGAAAGAATTCTTAAGAAATCCATTATGGAGCAAAAGAACCTAGATGAAAATCAAATAAAAACAATTCACGTTTTACTAGCAATTCTACTTGATGAAAATAATATTGTAACTAGTTCATTTCATCGTATTCATATTAACTATGAAATTATTTTTGATGAATACACTAAACATCATAAAAGTAACATATCATCAAAAATAGAAGAAGACAGTGTTGATGATTCTGATAATGATGACAATATTTTTGGTTCACATTCAAAATCTGAAAAATCAAAAACATCATCAAAAAGCGCAACACCAGTTTTAGATAACTTTGGAAGAGACCTTACTAAATATGCAATTGAAAACAAGTTAGACCCAATTGTTGGAAGACACAAAGAGATTGAAAGAGTTTCACAAATTCTAAGTAGAAGAAAAAAAAACAATCCTATTTTAGTTGGTGAGCCAGGGGTTGGAAAATCTGCTATTGCAGAAGGATTAGCACTAAGAATAACACAGAAAAAAGTTTCTAGAGTTCTTTTTAACAGAAGAGTTATAATGCTTGATTTAGCAGCCTTAGTTGCTGGAACAAAATATAGAGGACAATTTGAAGAAAGAATGAAGAGTGTTATTGGTGAATTAGAAAGCAATCCCGACATTATTCTATTTATAGATGAAATCCATACATTAGTAGGCGCAGGAGGTGCTACAGGCTCATTAGATGCTTCAAACATGTTTAAACCAGCTCTTGCAAGAGGAGAACTACAATGTATTGGAGCGACAACTCTTGATGAGTACAGACAACATATCGAAAAAGACGGAGCTTTAGAAAGAAGATTTCAGAAAGTTATCATTGAGCCAACTTCTATAAATGAAACAATTGAGATACTTAATAATATTAAAATTAAATACGAAGAACATCATAATGTTTCTTACACAGATAGCGCTATAGAATCGTGTGTCATTCTTTCAGAAAGATACATGAATGATCGCTATTTACCTGACAAAGCAATTGATGCACTAGATGAAGCTGGATCTCGTGTTCATATTACAAATATTGAAACACCTGAGCATATTATAAAAATGGAAGAAAAAATAGCTTCTGTCACTGAAGAAAAAAAAGAAGCTATAAAACAACAAAAATTTGAAGCTGCTGCGGAATTAAGAGATACTGAAAAAAAATTTCAATCACAACTAGCACATGCGCAAAATATTTGGGAAAACCAGTTAAAGGAAAATAAAGAAACCGTATCAGAAGAAAATGTAGCTGATGTCATCTCAATTATGACTGGAATACCTGTAAATAGAATTGCTTCACAAGAAAAAAAGAAGTTATCACTAATGACCAATAACATAAAAAGAAAAATTATTGGACAAGATGAAGCCGTAGAAAAAGTAGGGAGAGCAATTAGAAGAAATCGTGTTGGACTTAAAGATCCAAACAAACCAATTGGCTCATTTATTTTCTTAGGCCCTACTGGAGTTGGAAAGACACAACTAACCAAAATTTTATCAGAGGAAATGTTCGATTCCCAAGATGCTCTTATTAGAATTGATATGAGTGAATATATGGAAAAGTTTGCAGTCAGCAGATTAGTTGGCGCACCCCCTGGATATGTTGGATACGAAGAAGGAGGTCAACTCACTGAAAAAGTAAGAAGAAAACCATATTCAGTAATTTTATTAGATGAAATTGAAAAGGCGCATCCGGATGTGTTTAACCTTTTACTGCAAGCTCTCGATGACGGACAAATGACTGACAGTTTAGGAAGAAAAGTAAGTTTTAAAAACACTATAATAATTATGACTTCTAACATTGGAGCTAGAGAGTTAAAAGATTTTGGTTCTGGAATAGGTTTTAATACTAAAGCAAAGCAAGAAAATAGTAATAATCATAATAAAAGTGTAATTGAAAAAGCTCTAAAAAGAGCCTTTTCTCCAGAATTTTTAAACAGGATTGATGATATAATTATATTCAATAATCTGAAGAAAAAAGATATCGACGAAATAATTGATATTGAAATGAATAGTCTATTAACACGTATCAATAAATTAGGATATAATGTTCAAATATCGGAAGGCGCTAAAGATTTTATTGCAGAAAAAGGTTTTGATGCTAAATTTGGAGCAAGACCTCTAAAACGTGCAATTCAAAAATATTTTGAAGATCCTTTGTCTGAAAAAATTATTAATACAACAATAAAAGAAGGAGAGACTATTAAGGTAGGATTAAGTAAGGATAGAACTATTTTAGATTTTAAAACAGTAAATAAGAAGAAAAGAAAGAAAAAGTCAAAACAATAAAATTTTTCTCTTATTTGTAACAAGTCTTTAAGAGACTATATTTTTTTAAATTTACTAGAATTATTAATTATTTAAAAATACAGAAAGATATTAATTTATATGAATAAAAGTAAATTAGTAAATTCTCTACTTCTTCTCATCTTCCATTACTTTAAGATATGTTTGCATTGCAGTTTCACTCATTCCAGTAAATGAAAAGCCACCATCATGAAATAAATTTTGCATAGTTACTTTTCTTGTATAATCAGAAAATAATGAAATACAATAATCAGCACACTCATCAGCAGTAGCATTTCCTAAAGGTGAAAGATCATTAGCAAATCTATAAAAGCCATCAAATCCGCCAACACCGCTGCCAGCTGTTGTAGCAGTTGGTGATTGAGATATTGTATTTACTCTAACATTTCTTCTAATTCCATAATGATATCCAAAACTTCTAGCAATAGATTCAAGAACAGCCTTATTGTCTGCCATATCATTATAAGTATGAAAAACTCTTTGAGCAGCAATATATGACAATCCTACTACTGAACCCCATTCAGCTAAAGCGTCCAATTGCCAGGCAGCTTGCATTGTTTTATGAAAAGATAATCCAGAAACTTCATAACCCTTTATTGTCCAATCATAGTTTTGGTCATAGTAAGGCTTTCCTTTTCTTACGTTAACAGACATGCCAATAGAGTGCAGTACAAAATCAATCTTTCCACCAAGTTTTTCTATTGCAGTTTTATACAATTTTATCAAATCATCCATTGAAGTTGCATCTGCAGGAACAATTTCTGATCCAGTTTCTTTAGCAAGTTCACTAATTGTACCCATACGCAAAGCAATAGGAGCGTTAGTTAAAACAAATTTTGCTCCTTCATTATGTGCATGCTCAGCAACTTTCCAAGCAATAGACTTATTATCTAGTGCGCCAAATATAATTCCTCTTTTACCTTTTAAAATATTATTAGCCATTATTTTTTTTACAAATATAAAATTATTGTTTTAATAAGTCGCGTGCATTCTCAAATGCAGCAGAAGTCACTTTCTTACCGCTTAATAATTTTGCAATCTCCTTTAATCTACCCAAGTCATCTAGTACAACAACATCTGAAATAGTCTTATTACCAACAACCTTTTTAACAACCTTAATATGAAAATCAGCTTTTGAAGCTATTTGTGGTAAATGAGAAATTGCGATAAGCTGAGTAGATTTACTAATCTCTTTCATCATATCTCCCATTAATGATGCTATTTCACCACTAACACCCAAATCAATTTCATCAAAGACTAAAGTATCTAATTTATAAGACTTAGCTAAAATATATTTTATAACTAGCATAAGTCTTGACAATTCACCCCCAGAAGCAACCTTTGAGATATCCAATAATGAACTACCCTTGTTTGCTGAAAATAAGAAGGAAATTGATGTGTTCCCAAATCTATGATAATTGTTGACTTCGTTAAAAACAGGCAAAAATCTTGCATAAGGCATTCCTAAATTAGCTAAATAACTTTCTATTTCTTTTTGAATCACAGGAACAATTTTATCACGCTTATTATTTAATTTATCTGAATTAATTTTTAAAATAGCAAACTGTTCCTTTATTTGATTATTCTTAGTCTTAATATCAGCTTCGGATGATTCTGAAAGATGTATTTTTTTTTCTATTTCTTTCTGATAATTAAGTAAATCTTCAACAGAATTCTTATTATGTTTATATAACAATTTATTAATCAAATCTAATCTATTATTCAATTCATATAATTTATCTGAATTAGAACCTAGATTATTTTCTAACATAGTTAAGTCAGAACTAACATCATTTAGCTCAATAATCACACTATCTATTCGTTTATGTAATTCTGAGAAAGTCTCAAATTCTAATAATCTTCGTTTGATATCGGCTAATTGAAAAAGAACCCCACGTTCACTATTTAAAAAATTATCACTTTCAGAAATTACATTTGATATACCTTCAACATTTTCTAAAATTGCAATCTGATCTTCAAGACGCTCTTTCTCTCCTTTCATTAAATTAGATGAATTCAACTCCGAGAGTTGAAATTGTAAAAAATCTAATTCACTTTCAGACAAACTACTTGACTCTCTTAATAATGATAACTCTTCATTCAGTTTATTATATTTCTGCAAGCATTTTTGATAATTCAAAAGCAACTTTTCAGACCTAGCTAATTTATCAATCAAATCAAACTGAGAAAACTCATCCTTTAATAAAATAGATTGGTTTTGATAATGCATCTCAACAACCTTATTTCCAAATTCAGATAAAACATTAACTAATACTGGGGTACCATTAATGTAAGCTTTACTTTTTCCAGAGGGATTCAATTCTCTTCTAACAACAGTTAACTCTTGAAAATCAATATCATATTTATTAAAAAAATTAGATTTTGTTTCTTCAACACTAAAAACTGCCTCAATTATAGATTGGGAAGTAGTCTTATCAATTGAAAACCTTTCAACTCGTTTTCCTAATACCAAACCTAATGCATCAAGAATTATAGATTTTCCTGATCCCGTTTCTCCAGAAATAACAGTAAGACCTTTTTTAAACTCAATAAAAACATCTTTCAATAAAGTATAATTTTTGATTTTAAGACTTATTATCATCTTCCTTCCTGCTCAGTAATTATCGATTGATATTTGGTTGAATTAGGCGGATCTATTTCAACCAAAGTCTTTATAATTCTTGCCTTTTCATTAGCATATGCACCAGAGTATATATTAACTATTTCATCTTTCTTTGCATCAAAAAATATTTTTAATAAAAAAGCAGAAGGATTATCCCTAAAAATACTTTTTAAGCCTTCAAGAGCTTCAGTTATAGCAAATCTTGCATCTTCTGGTTCCTCTGCTAACTTATCTAAGCCATCTCTATGATAAGTATACATAGCCATATGAAAGTCTGAATATCTTGAATTTAACAAATCATGAGCTAGCCAATAACGATTTTTATCACTCTCAAATGCTTTCCATCCTTGTTCTCTTGCATTTTGAGCATTAGTTACAATTCTTTGTGCAACGCTAAAATATTCATTACCTCCATCCTCAGAAAAAGTGCCAAAATCTAGACCAAGAATAATATTTACATAAAATGCTAACACGGACGTTAAATTTGATAAATGAGTTGCATCAGAAAATTCTAAAGATTGATATTCTAAATATTTAAATCTAAAATCATTATCTATATAATTAAATAATGTAGACTTATAAGAAGTGCCAAATATAGGTCTAGTACTCTGAATCTGAATTGAACCTTCGTACTCATCATTTGATATTTTATTACTAATATTAATCATAAAAGTACACTCTATTCTCTCCTCATTATCTATCTTTGTCGAAGTCCATACCCTGTTATTAATAAACTCATAGATATCTGATTGCATTGTTTGAAAAACTTTTCTATCACTTGTTTGAACTTGAGAAGCATTAACTCTTACATTACATAACAATTCTTGTGAATTAGATTGAGTTGAAAACACCAAAATGAAAAGTAAAAAAAATGTTTTTTTCATTTGTTTAATTTAATAATTCTTCTAACAATATCTTTAGCAACTTCTGCTTTATCTTTTAACTCAAAATTTAAAATATTATTTTGCTTATCAATAATAGTAATTTTATTTGTATCAAAATTGAATCCTGAATCTTTATCATTTATTGAATTAAGAACAATCATGTCAAGGTTTTTTCTTTTTAGCTTATCTTTTGCATTTTCTAATTCATTCTCACTTTCTAAAGCGAAACCTACTAAAAACTGACCAACATTTTTTCTTAACCCCATCTCAAATAATATATCTGTTGTAGGAAGAAGTGATAACTTAAAATCCTTGTCTTTTTTCTTAATCTTATTTTTTTGAGTATACTTTGGTGCATAATCAGAAACAGCTGCAGCAAAAATTGATATATTAGTATCATTAAAATTTCTTTCGACAACTTCCATCATTTCCTTAGCAGACTCAACTCTTGCTATATTAATATTAGTTTCTTTTACATCAATATTTGAAGGACCTAAAATTAACTTAACTTGTGCGCCATTTCTAGCGCATTCTTTAGCAATTTCCACTCCCATTTTTCCAGAAGATCGATTACCTATAAAACGTATTGGATCAATTGCTTCATAAGTAGGACCAGCAGTAACTAAAATTTTTTTATTTGAGAGTGGAAGATCTTTCGACAAATCTGCTACAATATGCTCAATTATTTCTACAGGTTCCGCCATTCTTCCTTCTCCTATCAAACCACTCGCAAGTTCTCCAAAAGCTGATGGAATTAGAATATTACCAAATGATTGCAACTTCTTAATATTATTTATAGTTGTTGGATGTTTATACATGTCTAAATCCATAGCAGGAGCAAAATATACAGGACATTTAGCCGAAAGATAAGTTGCTAAAAGTAAATTATCACATTCTCCAGCAGTCATTTTAGACATTGTATTCGCTGTAAGTGGTGCTATAACCATAAAGTCTGCCCATAAACCTAAATCAACATGATTATTCCACTCTCCACTATCACTATCAACAATTTCTGAATATACTTGATTTTGAGATAAAGTAGATAATGTTAAAGGAGATACAAAATCTAAAGAAGATTTGGTTTGAATAACTTTAACCAAAGCTCCTTTTTTTTTAAACAACCTAACGATTTCAGCAGTTTTATATGCAGCAATGCTTGCGGTTACTCCTAGTAAAACACGTTTTCCTTGAAGCATTTAAAATTCATTCTCATCTTTAGATTCATCATTAGAATCTCTCATGTATAGCTTATCACTTAAGAGCTCTTGCATAGCAATAGCCCAAGGTTTTGGCAAACTTTCATAAAACTTAGAAACTGCTATCTGCTCTTTATTCTCAAAAATTTCATCAAGTTGGTCCTGTGATATAGCGAACTCTTCTAATTTCTCCATCAACTCTTCCTTCATATTTTCATTAACTTGAGAAGATCTTTTTGCCATTATAGATACAGCTTTGAAAATATTATCAGTTTTCTTCATAAAATCATTAACATCTCTAGTAATTGTTGTCTTTTCTGCTCCAGTATTTTTAAATTTCATTTTTATTTTCTTTTAGTTTAGTTAAAATTTTCAATGTTTTATTATTTGTTATCTCTAGCTCTTGTAGATAATTACTCTTAGGATAATTGTCTTTAAAATGAATATAAGCATCTAAAGTTGCTTGTAATCTTTCTGCCACTTTAGAACTAACACTATTAATAGCAAGTAAATATGTAGATTTTACAATTAAGAAATGTGCCTCCTCTCTACTTTCAAACGAAGGATAATCAATTAAGACATTATCTAAAGCAATAATAGCAGATTTAAAATTTGATGTTGTATAATATTGTTTAGCATTTTCAAAAGCTTTTAAAGATAGTTTTTCTCTCAATTCATCAATTAACTTGTTACATTCTTCAACTCTTGAGCTTTTTGGATATCTATCAATAAATGACTGGAGCTCTTTAATAGCTCTGTAAGTGTTTGTAGCGTCTAAAGAATAAGAAGGAGCTTCATTATAATAACAATATGCTGACATGTAAGCACATTCCTCAGTATGCTTACTATTAGGAAAATTAATTGTATAGTTTCGAAATAGATAAGCAGCTGTTAAGTTATCTCCTAATGAATAATTACAGTACGCATAATAAAAACTTACTTCTTGTATCTTAGATGTTCCTTTAAGCACGGTAGAAAGCTCATTAAATAATGGCATAGCTCTATTATAATCATCATTCTTATAATAAAGAACAGCTTGTTCAAATTTATAATTATAATCATCACTTTTTAGTACTTTCTGATACTTACCACAAGAAAAAAAAGCAAAAAAAAGTGAAAATAAAAAATATCTTTTCATAATATTAATAACTAGACAACAAAGATAAAGCGTATGTTTGAATATTCCTAAATTATTTTATACCTAGTAAAGTAAACAATTTAATTCTATTACTTTAATTTAGAAGTGATTTTTAAACTCATTGGTTTTGTTATAGAATAAAAATAATCAACTAGATCACCCTTGGGACTGATTAGATATTTCTGAAAGTTCCATTTAACAGATGAATCAGACACTCCATTTAACTTTTTATCTGTCAACCATTTATACAATTTATGTCTCTTATCACCCTTAACTAAAATTTTCTCAGTTAATATAAAACTAATACCATAGTTTTTAGAGCAAAATTGCTGAATCTCATTATGACTTCCAGATTCCTGACCCCCAAACTGATTACAAGGCAATCCAATCACCACTAAATTATTTTTATATTTCTGTTGTAATTTTTCAAGACCAATATACTGAGGTGTAAAACCACACTCTGAAGCGACATTAACAAAGAGAATGTATTTACCTTTAAATTTCTTTAATTCAATTAAATTTCCATTAATATCATTAATTGAAATATCATAAATCGATTCCTTAGCATAAGTATTGGAGAAAGAAAAAAACATTACAACTATATAAAATAAATATTTCATTTAACTAATAACTTTTGTAAAACACTTTTTATTGTATTACTACCCCGAACAAGTGGCAAACGAACAACTGATTTACATATTCCTAACAACTCTAAACACATTTTTACTCCTACAGGGTTCCCTTCTTGATAAAGAGGCTCATAAAAATCATATAACTTATAATGAAGCTTATTTGCGAGAAAAGTCTCTCCAGCTAAAGCGAAAGAAACCATTTCAGAGAAGTGCTTTGGATGTGACTGGCCAATTACAGATATAACACCCTCTGCCCCCAAATATATCATAGGAAGTGTTAGAGCATCATCTCCAGATAAAACTATAAAATTATCAGGTTTATTTTTCAATATTTCCATAATCTGTATTATATCTCCTGAAGCTTCCTTTATGGCAATAATATTGTTAAAATCGGTAGCTAAACGCAATGTTGTTTTAGCAGTTATGTTACTTCCAGTTCTTGAGGGAACATTATATAATATAAGTGGTAAAGAACTAGATTCTGCTATCATCTTATAATGCTGATAGATACCCTCTTGCGTTGGCTTATTATATGAGGGAGATACAGATAAAAGTGCTTCAATACCATCAAGATTTGTTTTTTTAATTTCATTACACACCTCTAATGTATTATTACCACCAATCCCTAAAACAATAGGTAATCTTTTATTATTAATGATTTTACAATAATCAATAATCTTATTTTTTTCAGATATAGACAAAGAGGAAGATTCTCCTGTTGTCCCCATCAAAACAAGATAGTTAACACCACCAGAAATCACATGATTTAACAACTTTTTTAAACCTATATAATCTACTGATTTATCATCATTAAAAGGAGTTACTAAAGCAACCCCAGTCCCTTTTATATTATTCATTACTTTTTATTAATCAAATTTATATAATGTTTTATCTCATACATTAATTTTTCAATACTCTGATCATCCTCTAAAGATATCATCAAATCATAGATTGCATAATCTTCTTCATAGACACCTATTTTAAAATGCGCAATTGAACTAGCAACTAAATACTTTATCGGTATTACACTGCTATCACATAAGTTAATAAGAATATCGTGTTCTTTCCTAACAAAATTTTCAATAATATAATTTTGAGGTTTATAAAACCAGTTCAGATCTTTTTTATAAAAAAAATCATACTGCAATTTAGGAATATGGCAATAAGACAATTGATTTGCATTCACATATCCAAGAGCCTTTACGTGTTTTTTTAAATCAAAAAAATAAGATACAAAAGGTTGTACTCTCTTAATATTATCTTCTGTTGTAGCATCATACAAAATACCAATAGATTTTGCATTAGATATGTTACACACCTCCTTAGTTCTAATATTGTTTCTAAGTTGTCTTTGAAACACATATTTTCCGACCTTTAATTTGAAATCTTCAATAAACTGCATTATTTTAATTTTGCTAAGAATTCTTCTTCAGTAATAATTGGTATTCCTAAATCCTCTGCTCTTTTCTTTTTACTTGGCCCCATATCATTTCCTGCTAATACAAAAGTAGTTTTTTTTGAGATTGATGCAACATTTCTACCTCCATGTTCTTCAATCATTTTTTTAATTTGTACTCTACTATGCCTATTAAAATTACCTGAAATAATTATTCTCATCCCAGCAAGTTTAGATGATAAATAGTTTTCTTTAAAAGCAGAATTAAATTGTAAACCACTTAATTTTAATGCTTTAACTAATTCCAAATTTCTTTCTATTGAAAACCATTTAACAACACTTTCTGCTATTTTTGAACCAATTTCATCAACTGTAAGCAAAGAATCAAAATCTGCTTCTATAATAGATTCTATATTTTTAAAATGTTTTACTAACACTTTTGCAACACTTTCTCCTACATATCTTATTCCTAAAGCAAAAAGAAGTCTTTCAAAAGAAACTGACTTTGATACTTCAATTGCTAATAAAAGTTTATCAACTGATTTTTCAGCCATCCGATCTAAAGGTAAAAGATCATTTTTGTTTAAATTATATAAATCTGAAACTTCTCGAATTAATCCTTCATTTATAAAAAGCTCTATAGTTTCACTACCAAGCCCATCAATATTCATGGCTTTTCTAGCTATAAAATGCTCAAATTTTCCCCTTATCTGTGGAATACAATTATCAGAGTTATTGCAATAATGTTTAGCATCTCCTTTATTCCTAATTAAACTGGAACCGCATGAAGGACAAGATTTAATAAATATAACTGGTTGAGAAAACAAATCCCTTTTTTGAAAATCTACTGCAACTACTTTTGGAATAATTTCTCCACCTTTCTCTACGTAAACAACATCACCTTCACGAATATCTAATCTAGAAATTTGATCAGAATTATGTAATGATGCCCGCTTAACAATTGTACCCGCTAACTTTACCGGTTCTAGGTCAGCGACAGGTGTTATGGCACCTGTCCTACCAATTTGATAAACTATCTTATTTAATCTAGTAGAAACCTGCTCAGATTTATATTTGTAAGATATAGCCCATCTTGGAAACTTTGATGTAAAACCCATTTCATTCTGAAGATTAATATTATCAACTTTTATAACAATACCATCTATATCATAAGGAAGATCTAACCTTTTTAAATCCCATTTCTTTATAAAATCCAAAACATTAGCAATCTTATCATATTTTTCAATCTCTAAAGGCACTTTTAAACCCCAAGTTCTTGCAAGCTGCAGATTCTCAAAATGACTATTGCTAGGTAATTTTTCTCCTAATAAGTAATACAAATAACAATCCAAAGGGCGTTTAGCAACCTCACTAGAATCCAATAACTTTAAACTACCAGATGCAGTATTTCTAGTATTGGCATATGGTTCTAATCCTCGTTTAATTCTACTTTTGTTCATTGCCTTTAATCCTGCATGAGGCAAAAATATTTCTCCTCTAATCTCAAATTTATCTGGATAATTACCAACCAGCTTTAATGGTATAGATTTAATCATTCGAACATTAGCTGTAACATCATCTCCTTGAATTCCATCTCCTCTAGTAACAGCCTGAATTAACTCTCCATTTTCATAAATCAAACTTATAGAAACACCGTCATACTTAAGTTCGCAGACATACTCAAAATCCTGATTAGTAAGTTTACTTAATCTTAGATCAAAATTATATAGATCTTCTGCAGAATAAGTATTACCTAAGGAAAGCATAGGATAATTATGCTTAACTGTTTTAAAATTATCTAAAACCTCGCCTCCTACCCTTTGCGTAGGAGAATCTAAAGTGATTAAATGTGGGTTTTTCTTTTCTAATGATTTAAGTTCAGAAAATAAATTATCAAACTCAAAATCAGAGATTTTAGGAGCATCCAAAACATAATACGCATGATTATGAAAATTAAGTTCCTTTTTTAAAAATTCTATTCGATCTTTAACCTTCATGCATTTCACTAAAGTGATGCTGGAGTATAAGGCAAGTGAGAATCATGCAAAATAATACGCAAATTTCCTTGATTATCCTTTTTGTAGACAAAGGAATATTCTACTTTCAATTCTTGATCATCCTTTATCATAAAATAATTTCCCATCGTAATAGCAATATCTCCATAAATTTTAATACCTATGTTCTCAAATCTTATATTTGTCCAACAATTTAAAGCAAACCCTTTATCTTCATTATAGTTAGTATTTTTTCCAACAAAATAAGATAAAGCTGATATTTTATCTAATCTAAACTGTTTTTCTGAAGCTAATGTTGGTTTAAACAAAACATCTTCAAAATTAAATGCATATAACTCATCTAAAAAAAGTTCTGCATAAGACACATAATCATTCTTCTCTAAAAACTGCTTTCCTATATTTATAACGCCATTTGCCCATTTTTCTTGAGCATCTGTTACTTCTTTTTCTGTAATATTTTTTGATTGCATATATTTTTTTTTCAAAAATAATTATTTCCAAACGGCTTTTATCATTCTATTCTTATCGTTTATGTCTTTTTTCAACTCAATATCAACAAAACCATTCTTGAATAATATATCAACTAATGTGTTAGCAAATCGATCGTTTATTTCAAAAAACAACTTGCCATTACTATTAAGTGAATTAGTAGCTAAACTAATAATCCTATTGTAGAAAATAAGGGGATTAGAATCTGAAACAAATAATGCTGAATGAGGTTCATAATTTAGAATATTTTCATTTATTTCTTTCTTTTGAGAAGTTAAAACATATGGAGGATTACTTACAATTAAATCAAATTTATTTAATTCTTTTATTTCAAATATATCTTGTTCATTAAAAAAAACATTCACATTATTCAAAATAGCATTTTCCCGGGCTAATTTTAAAGCATCAGCTGACATATCAATTGCAGAAATTTCTGCGTTAGAATACTTTGCCAAAGCAATAGCAATGCAACCACTACCAGTACCTATATCTAATACTGAATTAAAATTTTCTTTTAATATCCACTCTACAAGTTCTTCAGTTTCTGGTCTAGGGATAAGAGTACTTTCATTAACCTTAATTTTCATACCGCAAAAATGAGTTTCACCAAGAATATATTGTAATGGTTTCTTTGTTTTTAACTCCTTAACTATTTTTTGTAGTTGATTTAACACATTACTACTAATAATTTTATCTGCATTTATAATACAATCAGAAGGGTTATAACCCAAACAAAACTCGGCACTTAAATAAGCCCAACTAACAACTTCTCTATCTTCTGATACGGAACCTAATTCTTTTCTAAAATAAGGGATAATATTACCTACTTTTTGCATACTACAAATGTATTCAATTTAGTACATTTGAGGCATGGAAAAAAAGGAATTTTACATGCAAAGATGTTTAACATTAGCCCTTAAAGGGCTAGGAAATGTATCATCAAATCCAATGGTAGGTTGTGTTATAGTGCATGACAATAAAATTATAGGTGAAGGATTCCACCAAAAATACGGCTCTCCTCATGCAGAAGTAAATGCAATTGATAGTGTTAAAAATAAGAGCTTATTAAGTAAATCTACCTTATATGTAAATCTAGAACCATGCTCTCACTTTGGAAAAACACCACCATGCTGTAACTTGATAATTGAGAAAAAAATACCAAATGTAGTGATTGGATGCTTAGATACTTTTTCAAAGGTATCTGGAAAAGGGGCACAAAGAATGAAAGATGCTAATATAAAAGTTGATATTGGGTGTCTGGAAAATAAATGTAGAAAACTCAATAAAAGATTTTTTACTTTTCATGAAAAAAATCGTCCATATATTATTCTAAAATGGGCCGAAAGCAAAGATGGATATATAGCCCCAAATAATCAAAATAAACCCTTTTGGATGACTTCTAATAAATCAAAAAAGTTAGTCCACAAATGGAGAACTGAAGAAGATGCTATTTTAGTAGGAAGAGCAACTGTTGAAAAGGATAACCCTCTTCTAACTTCTAGAGAAAAAAAAGGAAATAATCCAATACGAATAGTAATTGATAAAAGTTTAAAACTTTCACAAAACCATAACATATTTAATTCTGAATCTAAAACAATTATTTTTAATGAAATATTATCATCAGATAAATCAACAAATAATTATATTAAAATTAATTTTAAAAAAATAATTGATAATATCTTGGAACAACTTTATAGTAAAAATATTCAATCAGTTATTATTGAAGGAGGAACAAAAACACTACAATCTTTTATTGATGCAAATACATGGGATGAAGCAAGAATTTTCACAACTAAAAAAGAACTAATTCAGGGTGTAATAGCACCAAATATAACAGGCATGGTTAGTGAACAAAAAGAAATTGACGTTGATTTTCTGAAAATACTATATAATGCTTAATATAATTTATACAATTCTCTTATTCAATATTTTAATAGTAATATTTAAGATGTTTGAGAAATATAAAGTAAATAATTTGCAAGCATTAATAGTAAACTATCTTACAGCTGCAACTTTTTCATATTTTTTCTTAGAATCTAGCTTCACAATTGATTATATAATAAGTTCTAATTGGATATTTCATGCAATAATAATTGGGACACTTTTTATTATAGTGTTTAATTTATATTCTCTTGGAATACAGAAGGTTGGGATTTCTGTAACAACAGTAGCCAATAAAATGTCATTAATTATTCCTGTTTGTGTTGCATTATTAGTTTATCCAGATGAAAGCTTATCAAAGTATAAAGGTATTGCATTTGTACTTGCTATTATCGGCATCTATTTATCGTCAACTAAATCAGGAAAACTAAACTTTAACAAAAAGTACCTTTGGCTAATTTTTTTAGTTTTTTTTGGGCAAGGAGTATCCGATGCTTTCTTTAATGATTTTGCTCAAAGCTTTAGTATTACTTTAGAAAAAGAAAGCTTTATGTTTTTTATGACTCTGTTTTTTATGGCAAGTATAAGTGGATTAATCATTTACTTAACATCATCATTCAAAACAAAAAAAAAATTAGAAATTAAAAGTGTCTATTGGGGAATATTTTTTGGTATTCCAAACTTCTTTTCTCTAGTATTTTTTCTAAGAGCACTAAAGGATCCTAATATATCAAGCTCTGAAGTTTTTCCTCTAGTCAGTATGGGAGTTATTATAATTTCCTCCTTAATTGGACTATTTATTTTTAATGAAAAAATAACTAAAAACAATTGGATAGGTATATTAATCTCAATTTGTGCTATTTTCTTATTTTCCTATAAATGAATAACGAAAAATACAATGAAATTAAATTCGAAGCTAAAGGTATTTATAAAGCAAAAGGAAGTAAATTTATATCTTATGCCTTTCCTGTTTATTCCGAACAAGATATAAAAAAAAAAATAGAGCATATTAAGAAAGTTGAGTATTCAGCACGACATTACTGCTACGCCTATGTTTTAGATGAAAACAAATCAATTCAAAGAACAAATGATGATGGAGAGCCATCTTCAACTGCAGGCAAACCTATTTTAGGACAAATATTATCAAATAACTTAACAAATATTTTAATTATAGTAACTAGATACTTTGGTGGAGTTAAACTAGGTGCTTCTGGACTTATTAACGCCTATAAGTTATCTTCATCAGATGCAATATCAAAGTCTAAGATCATTCAAAAAACTATTAAAGAAGAATATGAAGTTATTTTTAAATACAATCAAATCAATAAGGTAATTAAAATCATTAAGCATTTTAAATTAGATATTAAATACAAAAATTTTAACATAGAAAGTAACGTTATATTTGCGGTTTCAAAAAACAAAACTGATACAGTTTTAAATGCTTTTAAAAAAGACCATACCATCAAGATAAAAAAATTAAAAAAATAAAATGAAATTACTTAAAAAAATGTGTGAAATTCACGCGCCATCAGGAGAAGAATCTTCGATGTCTAAGTTTTTATTAAGCCATATAAAAAAAAATCAAAAACACTGGAAAGAAAAACCCGTTTTGCATTATGGTAATGAATTTCAAGATAATATTATTTTAGTGTTTGGTAAAAATCCTAAGACAGCAATTTTTGCGCATATGGATTCAATAGGTTTTACAGTAAAATACAATAATGAAATTGTAAAAATAGGAGGACCAAATACTAGTGAGGGCATTATTTTAGTTGGAGAGGATTCAAAAGGTAAAATAGAAGGAGAAATAATAACAAAGAAGAAGAACAACAAAAAAAAGTTATTTATTAACTATAAAAGAGAAATAGAGAGAGGAACATCTCTAACCTTTAAAGTGAATTTTCGAGAAAGTAAGGATTTTATACAATCTTGTTACTTGGACAATAGATTAGGCGTATGGAATGCATTAGAAGTAGCAAAAACTCTAAAAAATGGAATTATTGTATTCTCTTCATGGGAAGAACATGGTGGTGGATCTGTTGGTTATTTAGGTAGGTTTATTTATGAAAATTATAACGTAAAACAAGCACTGATTTCTGACATCACTTGGATCACTGAAGGAGTTAAGCATGGCAATGGTTGTGCTATTTCTTTAAGAGATAGTGGTATTCCAAGAAAATCTTACGTTGAAAAAATTATATCAATAGTAAAAAATTCAAAAATACCATTTCAACTAGAAGTAGAAGATGCTGGTGGTTCTGACGGAAACGAATTGCAGAAAAGCCATTTTCCTTGGGATTGGTGTTTTATAGGAGCTCCTGAAGACAATGTACACTCACCAAATGAAAAAGTACATAAAAAAGATATTGATTCAATGTTAAACATTTATAAAGAATTAATGAAAAAACTTTAATTAAGATAATATAAAATCGTCTTATCGCATATTATCTTAAATATTACTTTAATAGAAATTAATATCTTTTACATTACCTTCAACATTAATTGTATCCATAAAAACATTTGAATTAACATTGTATTTATAGATAGTATTCTTACTATTTTCAGAGTCATTTAAATATAAAACATCTCTAGTATAATAGTAGGTTGTTGAATCAGCTACAGAGTATTGAGAATAGCTTTCCTCATTATAAACACAAATATCAGATAACAGTCCATTAATCAAACTTATACCTGTTCCGTTTTTATCCATTTGATAAAAACCATTTTCAGCAGTAAAGTAATACACTGTACCATCATTATTAGAAGTCAGGTTCTTAGCATTATAAATTCCTGAAAGATATTGAGTTGTATAAACTTGCATAGTCCATGGATTAACAATAACTAAACTTGACTGTGTTTTAGAAATTAAATTATTAGAATCATAGATACCTTTACAAAGGACTCTTAAATTTGAAATATTAACCGCAGAATTAGGATTATCTCCAACATATAAACTACCCATCATGTCAGCTAATGGAACATTTTGGTCTTTATAATCAATTGCAACAATTGTTGAATCCTTTAAAGAATCCGCTTCTACTCCCCCATTCATAACAATAGCTCTACCAGTTCCCAAATAGGACTTTGTTAATATAAAATTTGGACTTGTATTATCACCGGTTTCAATGTCTGAGGTAATTTGTAAACTTTCTTCATCTACGAACTTTACTTTAGAATCTCCTTTGTCAACAACCAGTATTCTATTATCAAGAGTGACAAAGTCAAAGTCAACAGCATTTATAAAACCACCAACAGAACCTTGATATCCAAAAGTCTTAACATTAGCAGTAAACAGCTCATTTGCACATAAAATGTAAGCTTTTGTTCCTTGAAAGTCTATTTTTTCAACATTACTTAAAGTAATTCCATTGGTTTTTTGGAAAATTTGATTTTCAACTGTAACACCATCATAAAAACTCACACCATTATCAGTACCAATATACATACCTTCTCCATACTTCTTTTCAAGAGGCGGGTTAGATTCAACATCTTTTTTACAAGAGCCTATAACTAATAATAACGGTATTAAATAAGCAAATAATTTCATATTTTATTTTTTAGCAAAGATAAAAAAAGGGAGACAAGTGCCTCCCTAATGATAAGTTATCTTTTAGATTTTCTTAATTAGTAAAACAATAGCCATTTGGAGCAATTCCAACATTTACTGAATCAACCAATAAACCAGTAGAAGTATATCGGTATGACCAATCTGAAGACTGAAAATCACTCGCTATACCTGCATAAATATAATTATTATTAAAACCAAGACCATAAAAGTCCTTATTTATTATTGGTGTTTCACTTAAGCTAGAAGAATTAATATTAAAAGTATAAACAGAATTATTATATGAATAGTAAAGTTCATCACCATTGTCATTAATTATTAAATTTTTAGCCTTAGATCCAAGTGGAAATGTATATGTGTTTACAATACTATTATTTGAAATTTTAACCAAGGTTCCCTGCGACCCTTCAGTTGTTGATATTATCGGCCAAGGATCATAAACTATATTACCATGAGATAAAGCCCAAATATCCCCATTTACATCAACCGATAATGAATTTGGATTATCTCCTACTTCCAATATAGCAACTATATTATCTGTATATATATCAATAACACTAACAGTATTATCTGAAGACCATCCACCAACATTACAAACATAAGCAAAACCATTACTAACCTCAATAGCATCAGGGCCACTACCACATTCAATGGAGCCAGTAATTGTATTAGTATTTAAATCTAACACTTTAACCTCAGTACCAAAGCCTGTCCCCCAAGTAGTTACATATGCTTTTTCGTCACTTACTTGCTTTATGTATCTAGGGAAACCAACATCAATTGTCGATACATATTTCATAGAATCAGCAGTTACAATTTCAATTTTATTACTATTGTTAACTACAATATAAGCATAATCTCCAATAATACTCATAGATTGCACAACATCTCCAAGAGCTGAAACTGAATTATTAGAAATAAATACATCATTTTCTACAACTCCATCTTCACTTACAAAAGAAATTGAACCATTTGCATCTCCAAGATTACCCTCGTTAGTAATAAAATATCCATTTGTATAATCGATATTCAAAATAGGATCTGGATTGTTCTTACTACATCCACTAATTATAATTATTAATGCTAATAATAGAAGTTTCTGCAGATTAATTGTTTTCATTGTTTTCATTGTTTTCATTGTTTTCATTGTTTTAATTTTAATTAATACTATACTCAATAGTAAATAGATATTCTCTTCCAGGGTTTGGATAATTCAAATAGGTAACATAACTTTCATTTGTTAAATTTTTAACTTTTATTTGAAATGCTAAAGGCATAAAATCTGTCTTATATTTTATTGAAAAATCCGTCAATACAAAAGCATCCAAAGTTTTATTATTTGGCAAAGCATATGACGTAATAACCTCTCCAGTATAAGATGTTCTTAAAGAAAAACGAAAATCTTGCTCAATAAAATTTATTGCTACACCTCCTTTATGTAAGGGCACGTATCTAAGTTGCTGACCAACAGAAATATCTAAATTACTTGTAGCTATTTCATGAGTAGATTTGGTAAATGAATAATTAGACTCAAATCCTAATTTCCAAAACCTTAAACTTAATTTTGATTCTAAACCTCTACTATATACTTCCTTTATGTTGTTAGGCATCCATATACTATTATCCATTTGCTGCCAAATAATCATATCAAAAATATTCATTTTATATGCAGTAACCCTTATAAAAAAATTCTTAATTTTAATATCAAAACCAAATTCTCTATTCCAAGAATTTTCTGGAACTAGATTTATATTTCCGATAGCCCCACCACTTGACCAAAACCTGTCGTTGTATGTTGGATTTCTAAAATTTCTATTATATTTAATTCTAAATTTTAGATTTCTTGAAACTTTAGATTCAAATGCAAAAGTTGGAATTAATGGCACTTTAAAAGTACTATGCCATTCTTTACGCAATATAGAATTCATTTTAAAATATCGTGCCTTATATTGTATAGCAGAAAAGTAAGCAAGACTGCTTTCTTGCTTACTAGAAGATGAAAAATTATTGTTAGTGATATTATTATTTGTAAAACCAGAACCAATATTAATAAGAAAAGATCTTTTATTTAGTTTTATATCGACATCTGAAATATAACTTTCTGCAATATAATAACTATCAATATTTTTTAACTCTTCCGTATAACGAAAATCTTCTTTAAGGTAAGCATGTTTTAAATCAATACTTATTAAATTTCTTTCATGTTTTAAAGAAAAAAGCAAACGTTTAAACGCATCATATTGCTTTGCATCTGAATTAAAAACAGTCATGTTTTGAGGAACCTCTCTTTCAAGGTCGCTAAACCATGAACTAAACTTAAAATTTGTGTTTTTATTTAAATTATATAATAAATTTAAATTTTGACTATTAGATTTAAGTTTTCCATTTTCATTTACTGTTAAAGGATTACCAAATTGAGTGGAATTAAAATACTCAAAATCATTTTCATGTTTCAAATAGTTAAAACCGCCATTTGCAACTAGTTTTCCGTTTTTTAAATTAAATTGTAAGGATTGACTAGAAAAGCCATAACTTCCGTTAGAGGAGCTTATTAATAACTTATTAGATTCATCTTCATCAATCAAAGAATTTAAATGTATACTGCCTCCAATAGCTCCAGATCCAAATAAAGATCCTTCACCACCATTAACAATTACAATATCTGAAAAACTATTACAAAAAATACCAGAAAGATCAGCTAAACCATTAGCAATAGAATTAATTGGCATTCCATTCCAAAGAACTAAAGTATGTGAACTAGAAGATCCTCTAAATGTAGGAGTTGCTAATGCTCCATATTGCTTCACATAAACAGAAGAAGAGCTACTAATAATATTTGCTAAATCAACACTACTACCCTCATCCAAAGACTCTATATTAATAATATTAATATTATTTCCAATATTATTAGTGCCTAGCCTACTTTCTACTAATTTTACTTCAGGAAGAATTATAGTATCTAAAGCGGTTTTTGCTTGACCAGAATACACATTAACGAATGTTAATATAATATATGAATATAATAAATATTTTTTCATCAGCCTACCGTTTTTTTCCAGAAACGAATCGGTTTTAAATTTTCTAGCAGGTCTTCTGACTTAGTCCTTTTTGGTTTTGCCTTCCCATTAATAAAACAGTGGCATTTATAGTTTCCAAAAAAAATTAGACTTTACAGCTTCTGGTAAAGTTGAGGATTCACACCTCATTCCCTATTAAACTAAACATGTACTAGA
>CETU01009644.1_pt1 | contig 40132 bp, 37 predicted proteins | sample 356531 | NCBI WGS metagenome assembly CETU01 (sample SAMEA2623488, study PRJEB7988) | marine metagenome | isolation source: saline water (ENVO:00002010), including
GTCAAATCCCTCGAGTGCGCCAAATGGTCGCTGAAATTGAGTCACTACAGCGAACTTCGTCGTGGACTACCCAACGAGCAAGCGCTGCACGTTCAGCGGGTCGCGCACCAGGTCCTGAGGGTTCTGTAGCAAAACTTAATATGAGTGTCACCGCCCAAAGGAGCTCTGCCGCCCACTCCACGATCCTAGGGGCGACCGGAATGCTAAGTGGTAATAGCGTTTCACCCCACCAGCTGCTTGCGGAGGTTTTGATCTCAACGCCCGCTCAATCCATTGCCGGCGGAACCGATGAGATTCAAAAGAACATCCTTGCTGAACGGGTTTTGGGTTTGCCGAAAGAACCCAGCCCGCCCAACAAAGAATAAGGTAGGGAATAGCCCCTTAGGTTAAAAGGTTGGATCGCTATGGAATCACAAACGCTCTCTTCAAACGTCAACTGGATTCAGTTTCCAGGTTTTCCTGGTCTCTACTACAACGTCTTAGATGTTGACCCCGATGATCGCTTCGTCCAATTACTAATGAAGTTTGAGGCCGGTGTGAAATGCATTCCACACCGCCATATAGGGCCCGTCCAGACATTAGTTTTAGAAGGCGAACACCAGATTTTTGCGATTGACGACCCTTCAGAACCCACTGACCGGCGCGTTGCAGGCACTTATTCGACTCACACTGGTGACGAGTCCCACATCGAGGGTGGCGGGGCCGAGGGCGCGGTCATTCTGCTGTCAATGGAAGCAAAGAATGGTCAAATCTGGGAGACGTATAATGAACAGCTGCAAGTAGACCGGGTATCAATGCCAGCTGACTTTAGGCGTGGCCTCCGCAAGCAAGCCACTCAAGATTAAACCGCTGTGTCAATTGATGATGAAGCCTTAGTACGACGCTTCGCTCGAGCAGCTGAGCCACTCCATTCCTGTGGCTATTACGCTCAAGAAATTACTCAGTTCACCAACTTGGGCTACAGGGGATGGTGGCACGCTTACTTCGCATATCGGTCCGCACCGTTAGGCGCGGCCTCAGCCGCAGAAGTCACTGACACTTTCTATAATTTCGCTCCACGAATGGTGGAACGAGCGGTACCTAACTGCTGGAGTATTCTCGATCCCCAGGAGACGCGAGGCAAGCACCTTGAGTTCCTCGAAGCCGCACTTACTCGCATATTCGACAGCTTCAGCTTTCCAACCTCGCTGGACCCTTTAGTAGACGCCCTGGCAGGCACTCTTCCGAGGTTAAACACCGAGGGAAGGCCGCTGTTTTGCGCATGGGCGAACGAGCCGTGGCCCGACAGCCCACTACTGGGATTGTGGCACGCAAGCACGTTGTTGAGAGAGTACCGATTCGATGCACACAATCAGGCGCTCCGCACTGCAGATATCTCTGGGTTGGGCTGCCATTTGCTCATGGTTGCCGATGGAAGAGGAAGCCCTGAAGTGATCCAAAAAATTAGAGGATGGACCCAAGAGGAATGGGAAGACGAGGCTATTTACTTGAACAAACGTGGTTGGCTGGACTCTTCGATGCGTTACACCGACGTCGGGCGCTCCCAGAGGAAGCTAATCGAAGCAGACACCGACAAAGGGTGCCTCGAACTTTGCTCGGCCTTGGATAAAACGACGGTAACGAATTCGCTTCTCGCTCTTGAAGCTGTCGCTCAATACCTGATTGAGTCTGGCGTGGTGCCTGGGCGTTGGCCGCCGGCTCATTTAGGCAATTTAGATCCCTCCACGGAGCAAGATTACCGATAACTTGGGTTCAGTTTTCGAGACGAGTGGTGACCGAGTTGACCCAAAATTCGCTTAACCCAAGTGAGGCTCACGACCCTAAGCGGTCTGATTTCGTACGAGAACAAGTTGCCGAGGACCTCACCGCTGGCCGATTTACCCGCGGCATCCAAACACGCTTCCCGCCCGAACCTAACGGTTATCTGCACATCGGCCACGCAAAGGCGATTGTGCTTGACTTTTCAATTGCACAAGAAAACGGCGGCGTGTGCATGCTGCGATTCGACGACACAAACCCCACCACTGAAGACCAACGGTACGTCGACGCAATTGTTGAGGACGTCCGGTGGCTGGGATATCACCCGGACTCCATTAATTACGCTTCGGATTACTTTCAGCAGCTGTATGAGTGGGCCGAGCTCCTAATCTCAAAGGGCCTTGCGTATGTTGATGATCAGTCCGCTGAGCAAATAGCTGACCAACGCGGCGGGTTTGGACGCCCGGGTGTCGAAAGTCCCTACAGAAGCAGGGGCCCCAATGAAAATCTTGAGCTGTTTCGAGAAATGAGGGACGGCATGCATTCGGAAGGATCACGCGTTCTTCGGGCAAAAATCGACATGCAGAACGAGAACATGCAACTCAGGGATCCCGTGATGTACAGGATCCGGGACGCACATCACTATCGAACCGAAGATACGTGGAAGATATACCCAAGCTACGACTGGGCACATGGCCAAGGTGACGCAATTGAAGGGGTGACACACTCGCTGTGCAGTCTTGAGTTTTCTGACAACCGTGCTTTGTACGAATGGTATTTGCAGCAACTGCCTCTGAAGGGCGAGGCCCCATATCAAACAGAATTTGCAAGATTGGAACTTACGTACACAGTTACGTCTAAACGACGCCTTAAGCAGCTCGTCGAAGATGGGCATGTCACTGGGTGGGACGACCCTCGCCTCCCAACATTACGCGCTCTTCGGCGCCGCGGATATCCAGCGAGTGCAATACGCGAATTTTGTATGTTTATCGGCGTGTCTCGGACCAATTCGCGGCATGACATCGAACTCCTAGAGTCTTTTGTGCGCACCGAACTCAACCAGACGGCTCAGCGTCGAATGGCGGTTTTGCGTCCCCTCAAACTTGTAATTACGAACTGGCCTGAGGACGAGAATGGGCAGCCTGTCGTCGAATTGCGAACTTTGGTAAACAATCCGGAGAATGACGCCGACGGAACACGAGAGGTGCCCTTCAGTCGCGAACTGTGGATTGAACAAGACGACTTTCGGATGGAACCACCTCCAAAATATTTCAGACTTTCGCCGGGCACCGAAGTTCGATTACGCGGCGGCTACCTAGTCACCTGCACTGGAGCCATTTGCGACGAGGAGGGCAACCCAGTCGAGGTTCACTGCACATACGACCCGCAGACTGCGGGTGGCTCAGCACCAGACGGCCGTAAGGTCAAATCAACTATCCATTGGGTAGACGCCGGACACGCAATAGACGGCTCAGTTGCCCTGTATGACCGGTTGTTCAAGGAAAAGGTTCCAGGCGAAACCACAGGTAATCCACTTGATGACTTACACCAAGACTCTGTTGAGGTACTCCGTGATTGCAAGCTGGAACAATCGCTTTGCGATGCCACACCTAATGAGGTTGTTCAGTTCGAGCGACTCGGTTATTTCGCTGCAGACTCCGAATTAGAGGGCCATTTTCATCGCACCGTGGGACTGCGTGATGAATGGGCTCGACTACAGAAACAAAAGTAAGGCGATATCTTGACCTCCACCTTCAACGAAAAAGTCGCGATTATTACCGGTGGCGGCACAGGCGTGGGATCTGCTGCTGCGCTCGCTCTAAGGGAACGCGGTTGGGAAATTGCTATTTGTGGCAGACGACCAGGGCCTCTCGCAGAAGTCGCCGAGCGTATTGATGGTGGGGTTGAAGCCATCATCGCTGATGTCTCGGACCCTCATGACGTCGATCGGCTATTTCAATTCGCCGTTGACACCTTCGGGCGCGTAGACCTTCTCTTCAATAACGCTGGAATTGGTGCCCCACCGATTCCCATAGAGGAGCTATCCGTAGAGCAGTGGCAATCGGTGGTCGATATCAACCTCACGGGTTCTTGGCTCTGTGCGAGGGCGGCATTTCGACAGATGAAAAGTCAGACGCCAGCAGGCGGTCGCATAATCAATAACGGGTCAGTCTCGGCTCAAACTCCACGCCCATTTTCTGCCCCCTACACGGCCACTAAACATGCGATCACTGGTCTTACTAAAGCCCTTTCGCTCGAAGGCCGCGATTTCGGGATAACTGTTGGACAGATCGATATAGGTAACGCGGCAACGCCGCTTACAGCGCAGATGAGTGTCGGAGTAATGCAAGCCAATGGAGAAACGGCCGCTGAAGCGACTATGAATGTTGAAGATGTCGGAGAGGCTGTTGCCGTAATGGCGGAGTTGCCGGCAGACACCAACATTCTGCAAATGACCATAATGGCGAACGGTATGCCCCTGGTAGGCCGGGGCTGAAGCTGTGACTGTTCATGCCTCGATGATGTAAAGCGAACCCTCACTGGCTTGTTGCCGGAGAGGGCGCGCTGCCGCGTATTCGGCGCTGCTGTACCAAGCTTTCGCAACTTCCATCGACGGGAATCGAATGATGACGTTTCTCGCCGGTGGAGCCTCCCCTTCCATAGCCAGCCAGCTTCCACCTCTCACTAGATATGAGCCTCCGTACTTCTGGACGGAGTCCGCCGCCAGGGATTTGTACTTTTCGTATAGTTCTGCGTCTGTGACTTCGCCTTGGAATACCACATATGCAGTCATGCGCACCTCCCCGGGCCTGGCTCAGCGGTCGAGAGGACCGGTAATCGACGATATTGCAAAAGACTGACTTGCCACAGCCAATAAAGTCCCAGCTTGGGAATAAATCGCGGCGCTACCGTGACCGATGCTGTTCGCAATACCTGCAGACCGAATACAGATCAGCACCCAAGCACTTTTCTCCTGGGTTAAGAGCCGCACAGAATGATCCAGGCTTGATCCACGAAAGCCTGCATTGAGGCTCACCCGCATACCGCTAGGCAACAGATCCGCCAACGCAATTAGTCCCTGAGTGGACGAAGCTAGGGCGCCATTGAGTCGAGCCCAGTAGTAAACATCTCTTTCTCCTGGTTTCTGTCCAGCTATGCGGATATCGGCAAAGTCATTAAACGATCTCCCACTCTCCGACGTGGCGCCGCGACTATCGCACTGATCTGGGGAAGGCACCTCGGGCGCAGCCGGCCACTGCCGATCAACGTTGAGATCGTGACCCCCTAAGGCCGCTGCGGCACGAAACACAATGATCTCCCCATCGCGGCAGGTAACTGCTGCTTGCGTAACCCTGTTCCCTACCGCTAGCTCGGTTACTTCGATATCGACTTCGCTTCCCACCGGAGCTCTAGCCAAGAACTGTCCAGACAAAAAGGACAACCGTCGGCCTGTGGTCTTTTCGAGTGCATCGGCAGCCGCCGCAAGGCCGCAACCGCCATGGAGGGTGCCGGTAGCACCAGCCACTTGATCGGTGATCTCTAGCTTCCAAGCATTCGCTTCGCTACCGGGCTTCAAGTCGATTATTTGGCTTGCCGCTGAACCCTCTTGCCTACTTGGGCCCATTAGAAACCGGAGTGGGTTTGAGGTCTCACAGTCAATACAACCATCACGTCTTGATTTTTATTCGTCCCACGGACCGCTTTGGCCATCTTCGTAGTGATCAGGTCGTATGCCGAAGGCTTCAATCATTCGTTGCCAACCGCTACCGACCGCCAGAAGGGCTCCAAGGCGAAGAATCTGAACTTCCGAAAAGTTCTCCCGCAAACGCGTGTGAAGCTCATCGGGAATGGGGCCTTTCGGCGACCCGGAAAGATGCTCGCTGAACGCAAGTGCGGCCTTCCAGGCTTCAGACAGATCGGAACTCTCATAATCGGAGAGCTGCGAGATTATTTCATTAGTGAGGCCAGAGCGCACCAACGATGCGCTTTTAACCATGCTTCAATGAAAGCACTCGTTGACATTTGCCATTCGAATTCGACAAAGTTCAATCATCTGACGGTCGAGGCCGGACTCGCCGCCGTACATGAGGCCGACCCAACCGAGAAACATCTCTAATGTCAGGTCATCATTCGCCAACGTGCGGAAAAGGTTGTCGTCTTTGTACGCCTTCGCATACCAGGTATCAAGCCTGGCCCGCTGATCAGCACTTAAATCGTCAAGTTTTGGCAGGTGCCCAAGTTGATTAACCAAATCCGTCTCCAAACATGAAGCAACTATTCATTCGACGGGGGAATTACGCACACACCCCATCGCACGCATATCTGCATCTTAGGACGCCATGAACAGGCAAGCGCTTCGGGAGCGATCTAATCTTTCGAGAACGTCTCCTTAAGGAATGCATATGAAAGCCGCAGTTTTATGTGAACAACCTGGTGAATTAGTCATTGAGGAACTGAATATCGACTCGCCCGGGCCCCAAGAAGTTCTGATTCAGACCATCGGTGCGGGCTTATGCCACTCTGACTTGCATTTCATGGAAGGTTTGTTCCGAACCAAACTCCCTGCCGTCATGGGACACGAATCCGCTGGAATCGTTCAAGCAGTGGGCAGAGATGTCACCTACGTACAACCGGGCGACCACGTCGTTGCTTGCTTGTCCATATTCTGCGGCCAATGCCGGCAATGCCTTTCAGGTAATCCGCATCGCTGCAGCAACGGCAGAGCCACCTCGCGGGGCCGAGAGGAATCTCCGCGACTATCTCGCACCGATGGTACGCCCGTTGATCAGATGGCACGTTTAGGCGGTTTTGCCGAAGAGATGCTGGTCCACCAAAACGGTGTGGTCAAAGTGACCCCCGACATTCCCTTAGAGAAAGCTTGCCTTATTGGGTGCGGGGTCACCACTGGGTTTGGGGCGGCGGTGAGAACCGCTGCTGTTCCGGTCGGGGCGACGGTCTGTGTTATCGGTTGCGGCGGCATCGGCCTGTCTGCGATTCAAGGAGCGCGCGTAGCAGGCGCCGGTCGCATCATCGCTGTCGACACAAGCACAGAAAAACTTGAAACAGCTCGTTTGATGGGAGCAACGGACACTATTAACGCCTCCGAAGTTGAGGATGTCGTGGCCGAAGTGCGCGAACTCACCAAGGGCGGCGTCGAATTCAGCTTCGAAGCGATCGGCTTAAAAACAACTGCAGAGCAAGCGTTCGAGATGCTCGAAGTCGGAGGTACTGCAACTGTGATTGGCATGGTTCCGTCAAGCACAAAGTTGGAAATCAGAGGAATTGAACTGTTAAGCGAAAAGAAGCTGCAGGGCTCGATGATGGGCTCAAATCAGTTTCGAACAGATATTCCGCAAATGATCGACCTCTATTTGAGTGGCCGTTTACTCCTCGACGAAATGGTGTCGGCCACCATTGACCTCGACGAAGTTAACGAGGGTTATTCCTGGATGAAGGAAGGCACAGTTGCTCGAACAGTGATCACTTTCTAGGCCGGGAGTGCTTTAAGCGTTGCCGATCAGGGCACCAATTGCCTCATCTGTTATGCCAGCCCGTCGTGCACTTGTTCGCAATTGATCCACTGTCACCGGGTCCACATCGAAACCGTTGGCTCGCTCGGCTCTCGCAATTTCTTCTGGTTGACCTGGAACCAGGATCTCGTCGCAATCACTACGTAATCGTGACTCCAGAAGGAAGTCCCGGAAAAGTTCGATCTCGTCAAAGAAGGTTTCGGTGTCGCCGGTTGCGGCGGGGTCGATAATGACGGAAAGCATATTGTTGATTATTCGGCCGTCGCGAGCGTTTTTAGGGTGCGCAGTTTCGCCTCCAATAAGAGCAGCGCTAAGGAGCTCACACATGACCGCTAACCCCGAACCTTTATGATCACCAAACGCAACTAGAGCACCGCCACGCTTTCCGGTGGGATCGGTATACCAAAACGCATTCGGGTCGTCAGTTAGATTTCCATCAACGTCAATAATGGTGTTTGGTGGCACCTTGACGCCCTTATTCGCTGCAACTCGAGCTTTTCCGCCGGCAATAATGCTCGTAGCCATATCCAAAAGAAAGCCGGGGCGGCCATCCCTGCTTGGTACTGCTGCGCAGAAGGGGTTGGTACCAAATCTCGCTTCGGCGCCCCCATAAGCAGCTACAAGAGGCGGGTGCCCAATGACGTTAACCAAATGGAGCGAAGCGAATCCACCAGCGGCGCATTGTTCAGCCCAATGGCCGATTCGGCCAATGTGATAGCTATTGCGAAGACCTACTACTGCTACGCCATTATCGGCAGCCCGCTCCATTCCCATTGACATAGCCTCGTAACCATTCACCTGCCCATAGCCTGAATTGCCATCCAAGGTCAAAAGGGAGCCTCCATCGACCACCACGGTCGGATGACTATTGACTGCAAGTCGGCCATTCACAACACCGTCGACGTACGAGGGCAACATGCCGACGCCATGTGAGTCGTGACCGGCGAGATTGGCGGCGACGAGTTGATCAGCTACCAATTCCGCTTCTCGGGGCTCACTTTCAAGCGCTTGACACGTCTGGACTATGAATTCATGAATTTGCTCTGGTTGAAACATCGGCACGTCAAGACATTAGTAGCTGGGATCAAGGCAGGATTTTCGTTCCAGCTAAGTACCCGGGTTCAAGAATTTCGACGTTTCGGTTTACTTTCCGAATTTCTTCGATAATGGGGTCGGTATTAACTGGGACCGAGAAACCCGGTAACCAGTCATCGTGATGCCCAAACAAAACCTTTTGAGGATCAAGCAGTTCCACCTGCTGTGCGACGAACTGAGCCAGAGACCCTTGTATCGGCTCGCCATCGATATTGCCACGCCCAGCCGCAGCCAAAATGGCGACATCCGGACTAATCCGACCCAAAATGCCGTCGTACCGTCCCGAGGTATCTTGAAAGAGCACCGAGCCGTCAGGGCCATCAATCAAATAGAGTAATGCTCCACCATCACCCCGATCACTATGTCCTGGCGCAGATTCAGAGAGATGAGATTGCACTGCAGAAGTGGTCTCAGTCGTGAGGTAGGACATCAAATTAGCCATCCGAGTCTGCTGCTCTTGCCAGGTGACTCCCAAATCACCAATACACACAACATCCGGTTCTTCCATCTGAGCGTGAGACCAGACACAGGAATGCTGACTCGGATATACCGAGACCCGCACTTCAGGAGACAACTCGAGCGTTTCGCCCCCGGCCACGCAAATCATACGGTCCAGTGGGACACCAGCTTGCTCCATTACGCGAACCGACTCATACGACGCTATAAGGGTCGCATCAGTGTTAGCGAGGATTCTCTCAGCTCCCCATAAATGGTCAAAATGGCTGTGCCCGACCAATATGTAATCGGCTTCGGTGATGTCTGATGCAGACAGCCCTGTCCCCTGCGCTCCTGCAGGACGGTCGATATAGGCATCCAAAAAAATTGTTAATCCTGCCGTACGAAGTGAGAATGTTGCGCAACCGTACCAATCCAAAGTTGTAGCCATATATGCAACCTAGACCAAGTGCTCCTCGAAAATGAACGAGACAATGTCCCCAATACGCAAGACCCGGGAACCTACCGTGCATCGCGCGTACGCAATTTTTTTGCTCTGTGCCTGCGTATTGCTTGGCAGCTGTCGAACTTCTGAAGACGTCTTCACAGTATTCGTAGCGTCCTCAATGACCGAGTTCATCAACATAATGCTCCCGGAATTGGCTGCTGAGTTTCCAGACGTTCAAGTACAGGTCAATATCGCCGGAAGTGGCACCTTGGTCAACCAGATCGCTGAAGGCGCAATTGCGGATGCTGTATTGCTGGCCGGCGCTAGTCAAATGGATCGCCTCCAATCGGACACCGCATTTCAGCCCCCAGTCTCTATAGCTCGTAACACCCTCACAGTTGTTGTGAGTTCTGAGACGCACCGGGAGGTGAACACTATTTCAGATCTTCAAAATTCCGGATTGCAGGGCGCTATATGTGTGCGCGGCGCTCCTTGCGGAGCGTTAGCCCTTGAATTTTCCGAAACAGCTAACCTCGATTTGACGGGCACTACTAGAGAGCCCAACGTTAAGGCTGTCCTAGCCAAAGTATTGAGAGGTGAGGTCGACTATGGCTTCGTTTATCGTTCCGATGCGCAACTAGCTGCTAGCGAGGTAAGGGCAGTTGATCTCGAAGGCTTAGATTTGTTGACCACCTCATATTCTGTTGCTTTGGCAAATTCCGACGAGATTTCACTCTCGTTTCTAGAAATTCTTACGGGGCGAAAGGCGGCAATGACCCTTGAAGACCTCGGGTTTCTAAAACCATGAGAACTCGTCTACCTCGGCGTGTGCGCATAATCGCACTTTTGGTAATTGCACTAGTCGCGACTCCCCTTATTTCGCTTTTATTCCGAGTCCCCTGGGCGCGTCTACCCTCGATTCTGAGGCAAGAAATTGTCACCGATGCCCTTGTTCTATCTCTTACCTCAAGTGTCCTGGCAGCCTTCATTGCCCTGTTCCTAGGCATACCTGTGGCCATTCTCCTTTCTCGACTCGATGGGCTCTTCGCATCAGTCACGAGAGCGATGATGATGCTTCCGATGGTGCTGCCTCCAGTCGTAGGCGGAGCCGCTCTCCTGTTCGCGTTTGGGCGTAGAGGGACCCTTGGGTCAGCTCTCGAAGAAGCAAGCGGTCTCGTCCTGCCCTACTCGCTCGGTGGTGTTGTCCTTGCTAACGCGTTTGTCGCCATGCCATTCGTAGTTCTGACTATTGAAGGTTCCCTTCGCGGCTTAGATTCTCGATTCGAGCTAGCCGCAGCATCTTTGGGCGCGAATGAATTCCGGACGATGATCAAAGTTGTGCTCCCAATGGTACGGAGTTCACTTATCGCAGCCGGAGTGCTCGCTTGGGCTCGCGCTCTTGGCGAATTTGGTGCGACGATCACATTTGCGGGCAACATCCCAGGCAAGACCCAAACGTTGCCGTTAGCTGTTTTCGTAGCGATGGAAACCGACCAGGAGGCCGCATTGGCGATGAGCCTCGTCTTAATCCTTGTGTCTTTGGGAGTCTTACTTACGATGCGCGACAGGTGGTGGCCGGCGCGATGAATGGAATTGATCGACCTCTCTTAGATGCCCATATCGTGGCCGAACGAGGTGACTTATTACTGCAAGTGGCAATCCAGGTAGAGAAAGGCGAGATGGTGGCGATAATGGGCCCCAACGGTGCCGGAAAGACGAGCCTCCTGTACGCGCTGTTCGGCTGGTTGCCTATTCGATCAGGGTGGATATTACTTGACGGTCAAACGCTTGACGCTCCGGGCGAAGAACGCCCGGTCCCGCCTCATCGCAGGAACCTCGGAATGGTGTTCGACGACGGGCTTTTGTTCCCCCACATGTCCGTAGAGCAAAACCTCAGATTTGGCAGCACCACGAAGAGCCTCGACTCCGACCTAGCTGACCTTCTAGAGTTAACACCGCTACTTTCACGACCGATTCAAGAACTCTCGGCGGGTCAACGGCAAAGGGTCGCCTTAGCGCGCACCCTTGCCAGTAACCCCATGATGGTTTTCTTAGACGAACCCCTCTCCTCCTTAGATCCCAGCGCTAGGGCTCACGCAAGAGACCTCATTAAGGCAGCTTTCGACTCCCACCTTGCAGGCGGGTTGCTGGTAACGCACGACCCTGCGGACGCTTTCGCCCTCGCTGACCGGGTGATGGTTCTAGAAAATGGGGAAGTTTCCCAATTCAATTCTCTGAATGTGCTCAGCACGCAGCCTGCCACGCCCTGGATCGCGAATTTAATTGGTTGGAACTTCTTCTCGGGTGTCGCAAGAAACGGAACCGTCGTTCTGACTAACGGCAGCGAGGTAGCTACGTCGGATTCTGCACTGCAAGGAGCGACAACAGTGGCGATTAATCCAGGATCCGTGTCGTTATTCCTTGAGGCACCGGGCGGTAGTCCCCGCAACAGCTGGTATTGCCAAGTGTCCGATATTCAGTTCGTAGGGGACGTAGCCCGAGTATCACTTACAGGAGGCATAAAGATCCACGCGGACGTCACGAAATCTGCTGCAGCTGAGTTAGGGCTTCGCAAAGACGTCGCAGTCTGGGCTTCTGTAAAAGCCACTGAAGTGATTGTTAAAGAGGTCGAAGGCTGAAGGTATGCACTGACACAACGAAAGCTCGACGGGTTCAGCCATGCGATCCAGGTTTTACTACGGTCTCAGGTATGAAAATTGATGACCTATTCGACGTCGATGGAAAGATCGCCATTGTTACGGGCGGAAGCCGAGGAATCGGCTACATGATCAGCGAGGGCCTGCTACGCAACGGCGTGACTGTCTACATCACCTCCAGAAAGGCCGATGATTGCATCCAGGCCGCATCGCAATTGAGTGAATATGGCACCTGCACCGCTATCCCGGCGGACCTAAGCAATGAAGAAAGCTTGGCAGAATTTGTTGCGGAGTTCCGGACTCACGAAAGTCATCTGGACCTCCTCGTCAATAACGCTGGTGCGGCCTGGGGAGCACCTTTGGGTGAGTTTCCATCTAGCGGTTTTGACAAGGTTCTCAACGTCAACGTGAAGGCCCCTTTTATGTTGACGCAGACGTTGTTGCCTGAGTTAAGCGCCGCAGCGTCACAAGAGAACCCATCGCGAGTCATCATGATCGGGTCAATTGATGGCGTCCGCGTTCCCTTCGGCGACAATTATTCATATTCAGCCTCAAAGGCGGGCGTTCACATGATGACACGCCACTTAGCGCATCATTTAACGAAGGAACACATCAACGTCAACACAATTGCCCCTGGACCATTTGAGTCCAAGATGATGAGTTACATGCTTGACGACCCAACGAGGCGCGCCGGTGTGGTTGCATCAACTCCCCTTGGTCGAATCGGGACGCCAGAGGACATTGTTGGCGCCACTATCTTTCTCGCCAGCCGTGCGGGCTCCTGGCTCACTGGTATCACTCTCCCAGTTGACGGCGGCATCTCGACACATGGATGAAGTACCGTCGGTGACTTTTCTGGTTGGGAGTCTTCGGTCGACTTCTCTAAATAGAGCAGCCGCAAACCATGCCCGAGATTGTTTTGGCGCCGATGCAAGCGTAAAGGTCCCCGACCTCGCAGCGCTTCCTCTCTATAACCAGGACCTCGAAACAACCGGATTTCCCGCTCCAGTCAACGACTTCAAGTCTCGAGTTGAGCGAAGCGACATGATTCTAATATTCAGTCCAGAGTACAACTATGGAATTCCGGGACCCCTAAAAAACGCCCTTGACTGGCTGTCCCGACCATTTGGGGCCGGAAGCCTCATTGGTAAACCGGTGGGCATAATTTCTGTGTCGCCGAGTTCGCGCGGCGGTGAAAACGTTCGAGAACAGTTACTAAAGACCTGTCAGATATTGACGGACCGAACCTACGGGATCACTATAGGAATTGGCGGAGTTGGGGACTTAATAGATGGTGAGCTTCCCGAGGATGACAAGCAGTCTCTAGCAAGCTGGCTGAAAATGTTTACGCTCTACGCCGAACACTCGCAACAAAGCTAGAGCTGCTCTCCAAGCTTCTTAGTGCACTATTTCCTGATCGTGGTCCACTCAGTCCGCTCGCTATCGTCAAATTTGGATGAGTATCTGTCTTTCAAGCCCGAATCGACGCGAGCTGCAACCTCCGACACGTTGACCATGGCACTTTTCCATGCCGAAGTGAGGAGATCTTCACCTTCGTAGTTGAATAGGTCCGATAGCGAACGTTCGGCAGAACCTCCCGCTTCCAAAGGGTGATCCACAAGGTGTTTTGCTGTGACCGATAGCCCCTCTATAGGGTCAACCAAGTCTCGATAGCCGAGATCAAACATCGCTTTTTCGCATGAAGTTACGCGATGATGCGGAGTACCTCGAACGGTGAGGCGTTGTGCGAGCGTCGCGTATTCCCAAGGAACGCTGACGATCTCGAATTCATGGTCGAGCGCACTGGCAATTATTTCAACCCATTGCAGAAGCGTCGGAGTCCATTCATCCGAAGCGTTATAAATCTCACCGGATGCAACCTCAGGACTGTCCACGATTGTTAGCAATAGGTGCGCAGCGTTGATCGCATATGCACGTGATTGAAGCGTCATCCCCCCATCTGGGAGAATCAAAGATTTTCGGCCGTCTAGAACGCGACGGACAATCGACCACTCCAAACTTGCGACTTGGCCGGGTCCGTAAATCCATGGGTAACGGAGATGAGAGGCGGTCGGATGGAGGTCAAATACGGCGACTTCCGTTAGGGCAATATTGGCCACTTTTCGATTTACAGCGAAATCAGGTCCCTCATTGATCACAAGACGCGACCACTCGCGCGTGGGCACGCGCATTCCGGCGGGCCAAAGCGCATCAGCGTCACCCCAGCCGGTATACGCAGGAACCCCGCCGACACTAACGAAGCGATCGACTCGACCTTGGAGTAGCTCCGCAAGTTCTCGAAGACGCCCATACATAACAACCCCCAGATCAAACTCACGATCTCCTAAGGCTGCAGCCGTTTCCGCTACGTCGAACGGATTGGTGTGAATGTGCTCCACCGACGCTGGAATTTCGTCGGACTCATGTGCACCTGTGTGCAGAATCGCAACCTGATAGCCGCGTTCGAGTAGACCATTAACAATATGAGGACCTGTTGGCCCGGTCCCGCCAACGACCAAAGCAGTCGCCATTTCGATACCTCCGTAGCGTTGCTTAGCTGAGCATAGGGCTCCCACAGAGCAGACTCTTCGGATTATCCCCAGCGAATCGTGAGGCCGCGCACGACACGAATGAAACTTAGTGTCAACCAACGGAGGAATAACCCCCGGATAGGTTCGATTACGACCTCGGAAAGGCTACGATCAGACCATGGCACCTGAGAGTTCGACCCTTAAGAAAGGGTCTCGTGTTGTAGTCATCACAGATATTCCTGGCGTCGCTGCTGGGACCACTGGCAGGGTTGGCCGCGCAATCGGCGTCAAGACAACCCGCTATCGGGTCAAGTTCGACAATGGTGTCGACGTACTGTCTGTTGCCGAAGGAAAGCTGGTCTCACCTGCTGCCTGGGACTTCCTTAAGCAGAGCCAAACTGACGGCGGCTCAAAGATTACCCACGTGACAGTTTCTGCGGCCGTACCTGTCGGTACCGCAGCCGCTACGTCACCCACGCTCGAGGCTCCCCCGGTAGCGCAAACACCCCCTAAGGAAACTCCGCCTCCACCCGCCCCTGCGAAAAAGCCAGAGCCCGCGCCCTCCAGCGACAGCGGTGCGCCAAGTGACGATCCACGTCTCGCAGCGCTCACCGCCAAATCGCGCGAGGCTCGAAAGGCTCTGGGCGTTGACGTCGACGCTGAGGACAGCGCTGCACCCGAGCCACAACCCGAGGTACAACAAGAACCAGAGGAAATCGAGACTGAGAGCCAAGAGGCGGTGGAGAGCAGCCCAACAGCCATAGAACCGGAACTAGAACCCTCCTTACCCGAAATGCCCGACGGCTACTACCCTGCTGATAACCGCGTCGCTGACCTTCTGGCCTCAATTAAACGGCCTTAGATCTCGTTCTCTTCCGGGACCGGGAATGGCGTTGGATCCAAGAAACGTTCCAGGACGTTGCTGGTAATCCGAGCAACATCGTTCTCGTAGGCGTTCCTAGCGAGGGCGCCAAACCACGAAATTGAACCGACGCTAAACACAGCACCTCCCTCAGGTGTCTCATAGAACACCATGTCGGCTCGTACCAGGGGATCTGGAGTAGGGAATGCAACTGTGCCTTCGAATTCTTCCTTTGTCCGTAGCATATCCGGCCCAAAATCGGTAGCAGAAGCCAAGATGACTGCATGGTCAGGCGAACCAAGGCGCTGGTCAAAGCGATCAACCTCTTGGCCAGCGGCGCCGCCGCCTAGACCCGATGTTCCGATTTGTTCTTCGTCGACGCCCTCCAGAATCCATGCGGCACGCGAAGCCTTAGCGTCTGGGTTCCTCTGGTAAAAGGTGGCCTTCTCAAAGCCCTGGGCAGCAAACCCGATACCCACCAGCTGATTTGGTGCCCTCCCATTTCTTCGCCACAATCCTCCGTACTCAGCACCCCAAGCGTGGTAATTCTCACCGTCACCCGTTTGCCAATTCCGGACGCCATCTTCAGCACGCCGCAGCTCGATCGCCCCTGGCCAATGATCGCTAAATGCGACACGCCAATAAAATCCGTTGCCTCCTAGGTACATCAGTCGACCCCCTTGTCGCTGCCACTCATCAAGGGCATCGAGCATGGCCGTGGACCAGTATTCAGGATGGCTACCAGTGACGACCACTCGATAGGGGGCAAGGGCGCCATAGCCCTCGTCATGTAGATCTTCGTCCGTGACTATGTCGTGCTCTACTTGTGCGTTCAGCAAAAACGCGTTGATGTCTGTGTCCGGCGTAAAATTCCACCCATCGGCGCCCGGACGGACCTGAAGAACCGGTCTCCGCCTCGAGCTGAACATTACGCCGCTTCCATCAGGATGTTTTTCGTAGTGGCTCAGCCCAAGATCGTTGTGGTCGACTAGGTACTGATGTTCGGGGCGGAGGTTGCTTCTTGCACCTACGAAATCTGCACCCTCGATCAACATACGATGGTTTGCATATGCCATGTAGGTGGCGGATGGCATCAGTAGTGCTACGTCGGAATGCTGAGCGTTAACAGCCGGGCGCACAAAGAACGGAACACGATCAGTGCCCAACTCTGATTGGAAGCGAAAGCAATAAATGCCGCTCGGCAACTCATCTGGCAGCGCCACGCTATGACTTGGTTGCCATCCGGCGTCATATAAGTCGTCGTGATGGAAATGTATTGCGTTCCATTCGTTCGGTTGATCAGTCCATCTCTGGTGGTCACCGGTCCAATGAGGGCCCGTAACTCCCCTTGCCGGCAACTGCATCAGATGAAGATCGGACTCGCCAACCGCTGGTGGGATAACCGCCTGTTCCATAGCAGTTTCTAATTGCCACTCGTTAACCACTTCACCGACCCTTAGTTTCGGCTCGGCAATGCGTCCATCCCAACGCTCTCCAGTTAGCCCGGCCGCTAACCGCAACACGACGTCCTTGAAGGTGACTTCCTGTACACCAAATGTGGAGACTTCTTCTCCATGCTGCATTAGGTCCCGACCCGGCGATGCCGAGCGAGGAGCGCTCACACTCACAGTGGCGACTCCTTCTCCCCCATCAACGCTCACCGTCAGGAGATACCAGCGCCTACGTTCAAGAGGGGTTTTCCTCAACGGATATTCCAGATCCCCGAAGCGCCCCATAAGCGAGGTTCCAGTGTTGTAAACCTCGATACTTGCTCCCTCGTTCTTCAGGGAGACGATTACCCCGTCTCGCTTTAGTAACGTCGGTTGAAACCACAGGCTTAGAGCCAAAGTAGGCGACGCTTCTCCCGTGGTTACCAAGGCTTCACCGTATGAACCAGGAACAAGCGGCTGCGTAGTTAGATCTATTGTGACCGAGGGGACTATTTCGCACTCGTCTTCTGAGAACCCGGGTCCGCTGCGAGTTGGATCACCGCAGTTGAGCTTCACTAGATCAAGTACGCCGCTCGTCGCCTGCAAACTGGAACCAAACCACTGGATCGTTTCGCCGGCGCGCAAGGACCATGGCTCGCAATAACCAGTGATCAATTTAGGGTCCGGATCGCGGTCGTTAAGAGGCATTTGATGCAGTTCGAAAAGCTGATTTAGTAGCTCCCGCGTCACTTCGAGCGGTTAGCTTTCCAATCTTCGTAAGACTCGATTGGCATTTCATCTGCCTGCCAGCCACCGAATCCAGTTTCGATATGACTGATGCGTTCCATACCCATATCTTTCAGCGTTTTCGTTGACAAAGCGGATCTCATTCCACCGGCGCAACACAAAATGAACTCGCGGTCCTCTCCGAACACTTCTTTTGTGTAGGGCGAATCAGGGGAAACCCAAAATTCCAGCATGCCGCGTGGAGCGTGCATCGCACCCGGAATAGCACCATCTCGTTGCATCTCACGAACGTCTCGAATATCGACAATAAGGGCGCCCTCGTCAGCCGCTCGACGAGATGCCTCTTCAGGAGAAATATTGTCAATTTCGGCTTTTGCTGCTTCGACCATTTTCTTTACTGATTCAATCGCCATTGTTGAGTCTCCAAATGGTTTTGATGCGACGAACTTTTCGCCGGTTAGACAATCATTACCGATCTAGCTGCAAGTGTCACTTCGTTAGCTTTCCGAGAGAAGTGTCCCATTTTCTTGGAGTACTTGGATTTGCTCAGTGGACAGAGACAGCACCTCTCGTAATACCTCATCGTTGTGCTGCCCAAGGAGGGGCGCCAGTGGTTCTTGCTCCGGTGGGTCATAGGCCCCGAATCGAATCGGCAGTCCGGTAACTTCGATGGAACCGAAGTGGGGGTCCTCGACTACTCGCACCATGCCCCGCTCCGTGAAGTGAGGATGACGCATCGCTTCTTCAGGACTCAAGACGGGCGCTGCCGGGATACGCCACTCCTCTAAATATCGGAGAAGTTCCTGGTCACTCCCAAAACTTTGCATCCATTCTTCAACCAGGGCTAAGAGATTTGCTGCGTTCTCCACTCGCGCGTCTGCCGTAGCGAAGCGCGGGTCTACGTCCAGACCCTCCTGCCCCATGGCTGCGCACAACCTCGACCACTGCGGTTCTAAGACCTGTAGAACAATCCAGCCATCGGGCCCTTTATAGGTACCAGACGGAACGACAATGCTGAACTGCCGACCTGACCGCTCTTGCTTCCACTCTCCGTTAGTCGCACTATGCCCCTGGACAGCTATTGAGTGCATCGCGAAGAGCGGGTCTACCAACGTCACTTCGATGTACTGACCCTCGCCGGTTCGTTCCCTGTGAAACAGAGCGTGGCCGATGGCCCCAAAAAGCGTCAAACCCGCGGCGCAATCCGATATCGGAGACCCCGTGAACTGCGGTGCTCCGTCCGCCTCTCCAGTGACATGCATCATTCCCGATAACGCCTGTCCCATTAGGTCAAACCCCTGGAGATGGGAAAGGGGACCCGATTTACCAAAGGCGGAGATGGAGGCCATGATTAACCCGGGATTGAGGGCTCTGAGGGTTTCCCAGTCAAGTGATCTTCGCTCCAGTACCCCGGGACCAAAATTTTCAACGACCAGATCACAATTAGCCGCAAGTTCTCGCGCTACTCGGCAGCCATCTTCGCTACTCAGATCCAAACACAAGGATCGCTTTCCTCGGTTCTGCTGGGTGTAATAAGAAGACGACCCACTTCCTGACTCAAAGGGCAAGGTACGACTCGGATCACCACGAGGCCCGTACTCAACCTTGATAACGTCAGCGCCTAATTCAGCCAACATTCTCGTGGCGCTTGGACCTGACAGATACTGCGTAAAGTCAAGGACTCGGACATTCTCGAGAAGCATCTAAAGACCTTATGTCGGTAGCTGCTGTTCCGCATCCTTGTTGGCTCCGGTGTATTAGGAATGTCAGAATTCGAGTGTGGCAGACCTTGTCCTTGGCATAGATGCAGGCGGCACCTTCACTGACGCGCTCATTTATTGCACAGAGACACGTTCGGTCCTCGCGCACACCAAAACACCGACAACCCATGACAACCTCAGCTTGTGCCTGGCAGAAGCTTTAGAGACTGTTCTCACAAATTCAAAGGCTGCCCGCTCAGAGGTCTCCGTCGTCTCTGTTTCCACGACCTTGGCTACCAACGCGTTAGTGGAAGACAGCGGTAGACCGGCTGGCCTTATAACGATCGGGTTCAAGGACGATGCTCTCAATCGAGCCGGGCTATTGCGCATTGGAGAGCACTCACCGCACCTAAAGCTTGCTGGTGGGCACACGTCCCACGGAAATGCCATACAAGACCTTGAGCTCGCCCCTATAGACGACTGGCTAACAGAACACGATCCATGGCTTGAGGCCTATGCCGTAGCCGGCTCGTTTAGTGTGCGCAATCCCGAACATGAAGACCTTGCGAGCAGTTTTATTCGCGATAGAACTGGCAAGCCTGTCACCCTCAGTTATGAGTTGTCCTCGAATTTAAATGCGCCCAGGCGGGCGACGACTGCTCTACTTAACGCTCGCCTGGTCCCAATTATCAATGAGTTAGTAACCGCTGTGGAGGAGTCAATGTTGGCATCCGGCGTTACGGGCCGCCTGATGGTGATGCGCGGCGATGGGTCATTGGTGTCCTCTGAGTTTGTCCGTAATCGGCCGATCGAAACAATCTTGTCCGGGCCGGCTGCAAGCGCACTCGGGGCAGCAACGCTCAGTGGACTCGATGACGGTGTTGTTGCCGATATCGGCGGAACGACAACAGATGTAGTCATGATCGCCAAAGGGCGACCGATCGCTGCCCGGGTCGGCGCAGTAGTTGCTGGCCATGAAACTATGGTGAGCGCTGTTCGAGCCCACACAGTCGGCATCGGTGGAGATAGCCGCATCCAATATCTGCCCCTCAGCAACGATCCTCTGTCAATTGGACCCACACGAGCAACGCCTTTGGTTGTGGCGGCGGCGGAACGCCCATCACTCATTACAGTTCTGACACACCAACTGGATAGGAATTTTCAGCGAGAAACAGACGGCGTGTTCCTCTGGATACGAGACGAAATCCGGCTAAGGCGTGGTCTCTCCCAGGCAGAAGATGAGGTACTTGCCAAGTTGGGATCGTCGCCCGAAGGTATGTCGCTCCACGACCTTGCCACCAATAGACAGGGTCAAAATGCGATCAATAGGCTCATCGGTGCGGGTGTTGTCGGGATCAGCACTTTCACCCCGACAGACGCAGCACATATCCTCGGCGTAGATAAACGGTATCCGATCGGCGCAGCTGCAGTAGGTGGGAAACTACTCGCGCGTCAACTCGACAGATTCGGGAATCCTCTTGCAGCAAACGAGTTAGAGATAGCTGCTTCGGTTCTTCAGCGCGTTAGAGCTCAGGTGGCCGAAACAATCCTGACCGCCGCGGCGGACCAGGATGCGCTGTCAGAAATTCAACTGTCTGAGGTACTCAAGGCCCAACGCAGCCAAGCAAATCTTACCGGGCGGCCAAACCGCCTTAAGATCGCGATAGGGGTGAATGGCCAGGTTGCGTTAGTGGGGGCTCCAGCCGCTTCACTTGACCCAACGATCGACGGTAAATGGGTCATAGATTCGGTGATACCGGAGCACCATGGCGTAGCCAATGCCTTCGGAGCAGCCATCGGCGATATCCGACTGACACACCAAATCACGATAAGCGCCCCACGACGCGGTCTGTACCGCGTCCACCTTGATGAACCCTTGAACTTTTACGATCTACAAAGAGCAAAACAATTCGCAGAAGAAAGCGTTGACGCCCGATTACGGAGTGAGATGCATCTCGCTGGCGGCGTGTCATGCCACATCACACACGTCTGGGACCTCGAGCAGGCAATGGTCGAGGAGCGGGATCTCTTCGTTGAAGCAACGCTGAGCAGTACGGCCTTAGGAACGCCCTAAGTCCACCTTATTGGGCTGCTGCAATTGCTGCCTTGCGGCCAAGAGCTTCGCACTGAGCGTCGCTTTGAAGGATCTCGTTACGATCCGGGATGGAGGCCGCAAACACTGCTGAATCTGCGAAATGACCCTCAAGGCACTTGGCGAACCCAAGGAGGCTCCAATCTTGATACATCGGGCCCACACACTGGAGACCAACTGGAAGACCACCGTTATCTAGACCCGCGGGCAACGCGGTGACCGGATGGCCTACGACCGTTAGGCAGCTCGTGAGCCCCAGCCAAGCCATGTAATTGTCTACTGGGCAACCATCGATAGCGCTTGGGTGCAATGACGTCCAGGGAAACGGCGGGACACTAACCGTGGGACACAGCAAGACGTCAACGTCGTCAAATATATGGTCAACGGTTTCAAACAATTCCTTTTGTCGCCGACGGGCTTGAGCAATAGCGAGCACCGATGTAGACAAGGCCGTTTCATAGCTCCGAAATACATTGGGATTGAACGTGTCATCAAAGAATTCAATCTCGCGGTGATATTGGGTTGCGAAAATGTCAGCGCGCAGCTGCCAATCGACATCAATGGCGTCCGAGAGGTCCAGTTCGACCTCACGGACCTTTGCCCCCCGTTCCTCTAAATATTCGACACGCTGAGCAAACGAGTCTCTGACATGCGCTGAGACAGGCAGTCCCCCAAAGTCTTGCGTGAATCCAATCTCGAAATCCTCTAGCGCCGGTGCGTCGATAGTAAGGAACTGGTTTGCGTCCAACGGAAAACTCATCGGATCCCTACGACTATCCCGATCTCGCCTGGCGATCGCTGCGAGTAACAACGCCGCATCGTCAACAGTTCGAGCCATGGGTCCTTGAAGGCTGTAGTTGGTTTGAGTAACGGTGCGCGTTTCGTTAGGTACAGTGCCCGGCGTTGCTCTATGCCCAACCACGCCGCAGAAACTTGCCGGTATTCTTAGGCTTCCACCATGATCCGAACCAGTTGCTAACGGTGCCATACCCGCTGCTACTGCTACTGCCGAGCCCCCAGAAGAGCCGCCGCAAGTCATTGTCGGATCGTAGGGGTTCCCGGTTGCGCCGAAAATGCGATTGATTGTGTTGGCACCAATACTCATCTCCGGGATGTTGGTTTTGCCAATTATGATTCCGCCAGCAGCCTTGACTCGAGCAACAATGCCTGCGTCTTCGCTTGGGACATGGTGCCTATAAAACTCGGTGCCGTAGGTAGTGACCAAACCTTGAGTTGCCTGAAGGTCTTTAATCGCGACAGGTAACCCATGTAGCACTCCCGTAGCATTCCCTGCCTGGAGTTCTCTTTCCGCAGCGCGTGCAGCATTAAGAGCAACTTCATCCCAGCGAGCGACGACTGCATTTAATTTGGGATTCAACTCGTCGACGCGTTCCAAACAGGAGACAGTCAACTCAACAGGCGAGAGCTCGCCCCTTAACATCGCCGACCGCGCCTCGTGGGCTCCGAGATCGCAGGGCTGACTCACGCTTCAGACCTTATGACGTCAATTCCACTCGGGTCGATTCGCCTTCCGTGAACCTCCATATTGTTGCTATGGCCCACGTGGTGCAGCGAGAATGCTGACTGCAAGGCGCTGTACATGCCCGTCGCGTCGACCGCTTGATTCACACTTTGCTTAGCAAGGGTCAACCCAAACATGGGCCGCTTGGCTATATGTGATGCCAATTTAAGTGTCTCCGCCTCGAGGTCATCCCGTGGGACAACCTTGTTCACCATTCCACGATCCAACAACTCGCGGGCATCTAGTGACCTCCCCGTGAAAAGCATTTCTTTAGCCAAACGAGCGCCCGCTTCAAAGGGATGGGCGAAGTACTCAACTCCATTTACGTTGAACGCAACCACTGGGTCACTAAAACTGACGTCATCTGAGGCCACTATTAGATCCATGGGCCAAACCAACATTAAGCCTCCGGCTATTACTTTCCCCTGCACCTGAGCGATAGTTGGCTTAGCAAGGTTTCGCCAACGCCAACAAAGCCCCAAATACATTTCTGCCTCTCGAGCCATATAGCCCTCTGTTCCCGCAGCATCGAAATGACACTGGGTGCCAACTGTCGGAAAGTCGCTCATGTCGACTTCTCCTGCGGAGAGGTCATGCCCGGAAGAAAAGTGTTTACCATCCGCTGCGAGAACGACAACTCTGATATTTGCGTCAGAAGCCGCCTCATCGAAGGCCGCGTTGAGTTCCGACAACATCAAATAGTCTTGAGCGTTGGCGGCTTCGGGTCGCGCAAGGGTGATTCTGGCTACGCCCTCAGCGGGTGTTTCATAGCGAATACGTTCATAAGTCACAATGTTCTCCAACTGGTTTACGTCGATGGTAGATCCAAGCTGTCGCGTTAGTCACCAAAGCGCTTGTTTCGCATCTCTTGGCGCGTCTTTATTCTGTAACAGCTAATTTGTGGTCTTCAGGAGGTTGATCTGTGACTGCTGTTGAAACTAGAGACGTCCTTGTCGTTGGCGCTGGCTTTGGGGGCCTCTACTCGCTGCACGTGTTAAGAGAGGCCGGCTTTCACGTAAGTGCCGTCGAACGCGGCACGGGTGTCGGCGGAACTTGGTATTGGAATCGTTACCCCGGTGCTAGGTGCGATGTTGAAAGCCTTCAATATTCCTACTCCTTTGATGATGACCTTCAGCAAGAGTGGGAATGGACCGAAAGATACGCTGCGCAACCCGAAATTCTGAAATATGCACAACATGTTTCAACAAGGTTCAATTTGACTGAACTAATTGACTTCAACACCAACGTAGAGTCAATGAGTTACGACGCTGACAAACAACAGTGGACAGTCCAGACTAATGCGCTGACCTACCTAACCAAGTTTGTTATCGCTGCTACAGGCTGCTTATCCAGCACAAACCTTCCCGATTTCCCCGGGTTAGAACAGTTTGAGGGCGACACTTACCACACCGGACGTTGGCCCCACGAAAAAGTTGACTTCAGCGGTCAACGGGTCGGCATCATTGGGACGGGCTCGTCTGCCGTTCAATCAATTCCCATCATCGCCGCCGAAGCCGCCGAATTAACGGTATTTCAAAGAACTCCGAACTATTCGATTCCTGCGCACAACAAGCCCTTGGATCCCTCGGAACAGAGAGAGGTGAAAAGTCGGTACGAAGAGCTGAGAAGCGCTGCGCGTGCCGAGCGTTCCGGAATTCTTTCTATATTTCCGCCAAACGAGGATCTAGCCATCGAAGCTTCCGATGCCGACTTCGAGGCCCGCATGAATGAACGTTGGGAATATGGTGGGTTTGGCTTCTATCGGTCCTATATCGATATCGTTGTCGACCCTCAGTCAAATGAGCGCGTAGCCGATTATGTACGCGGTCACATCGCCTCGAAAGTGCACGACCCTGATACCGCTGCTCTGTTGTCCCCTTCCAACACAATTGCCTGCAAGCGTCCCTGCCTAGACACGGAGTACTACGAGACCTTTAACGCCGAACACGTGCACCTTGTCGACATCTCCGAAACCGGGATTCAAAGCATCACCCCAACCGGTGTGAGCGTCAATGATCAAGAGTTTGAATTCGACGCCTTGGTCTTTGCGACCGGTTTCGATGCTATGACTGGCGCTCTACTCGGCATGAACATAACTGGTGTCGACGGTTACACCCTTGCTGAGGCTTGGGCTGAGGGGCCCCGAACCTACCTCGGGCTCAGTATTCCGAAATTTCCAAATCTCTTTACTGTCACCGGGCCTGGAAGCCCTTCTGTTCTCACCAACATGATTATGGCCATCGAGCAGCATGTCGAGTGGATTCGCGACTGCTTAGTAACACTGCGAGATGAACAGATTGCCACTATCGAAGCCTCACCCGACGCCGCTGACTCGTGGGTGGAGCATGTCAATGCAATAGCAGACCAAACTCTGTATCCAAGCTGCAATTCTTGGTACCTAGGTGCGAACATTCCAGGAAAAACGAGGGTATTTATGCCACTAATTGGCTTCCCAGCCTACGCCGAGCGCTGCGAGCAGGTTGCCGCAAATGGCTACGAGGGGTTTGCTCTTGCCTGACAGCCATTGTTGTCGGATGCTTTCCGTGTCCTTGGGCGACATCACGACCATGAAGGTAGATGCGATCGTAAATGCCGCAAATTCCCAATTAGCTGGTGGCGGCGGCGTTGACGGAGCAATACATCTAGCGGCCGGGCCCACTGTCCTTAATGAATGTCAGGCGATTCTGGCATCACAGGGGCCATGCCTTACCGGTGAAGCTGTCGTGACAACCGCAGGCAATCTTTCGGCATCCTGGGTGATTCATACCGTGGGCCCAATCTGGGGCGATCACGATCCGATCGACGCAAGCATGCTTCTTTCCCGTTGCTACAGCTCATCCCTTGATCTCGCATCAACAGTCGGAGCCGAAAGTGTGGCGTTCCCCTCGGTAAGCACCGGCGTCTACGGCTTTCCACAAGAGCTCGCTGCACCTATCGCGGTGAGCGCCGCATTGGAGTGGTTACAACACAACGCGTCTACTTCCTCGATTAACGATGTGACACTGGTGTGCTTCGATCAAGGCAACCACTCATTGGTACAGGATTCACTAAACCGACTCTGCTTAAACGACAACTAGATAGCACACGTGAAATCCGGTTTTGCTGGCATGTCACCCCTAAGAGGCTGTCACTGTTATGTTGGCCGTGCCCGGATTACATAAGCAATCACGTCTGGGCAAACCGACAGAAAGGCCATGGGACCCCAATGCCGGACGAAAATTCGATCATTCAACTTGAAGAGGTGTTCAAAATCTTCGGACCACAACCGCGTGGCCGAGCGTTCGATCTCGCCAAGTCTGGTGTTCACAAAAACGAGGTCCAGAAACAGTCAGGGCACGTCGTTGGCCTCAGCGACGTGTCGTTTTCTGTCCAGAAAGGCGAAATCTTCGTCGTGATGGGTCTCTCCGGATCGGGCAAGTCGACGGCAATTCGTACCGTTAACAAACTGCACGACGTCACCCATGGGCAAGTCCTAGTAGACGGCGTGGATGTCCAACAACTAGAAGGCAAAGAGCTTCAGGCCTTTAGGCGGGAAAAAATGGGGATGGTGTTTCAACATTTTGCGCTCTTTCCTCACCGAAACGTGATTGACAATGTCGCCTATGGCCTCAAAGTCCAAAAGGTCGACAAAAATGAACGTGAAGCCGCTGCGTTAAATGCGCTTCGCTTAGTTGGGCTTGAGCCCTATGCCGATAACGCCACAAGCGAACTATCTGGCGGAATGCAGCAGCGCGTTGGCTTGGCTCGGGCATTAGCGTCCGATCCCGACATCTTGCTCATGGACGAAGCGTTCAGTGCCCTGGATCCTCTGATCAGACGCCAAATGCAAGACGAACTCATGACTATCCAAGGCGAGGTACAGAAGACAATTTTGTTTATTACCCACGACTTAAATGAGGCCCTCCGGATAGGCGACCGGGTCTGCATCATGAAAGATGGTGTCGTAGTCCAAATCGGAACGCCTGAAGAGATCCTCACGCAACCCGCCACTGGTTACGTCGCTGAATTCGTCCAAGACGTTGACCAAGGACGAGTTATCAAAGTGGAGGAAATCATGGTGCCACCAGAACCGCTCCAGATCGACACGGACTTCGATGAGGTAGTGAGCGCCCTAGCTGACGTTAGCGAAAAGTTAGTGGTGGACTCATCAGGAAAGTGCGCAGGTCTCGTCACACGAAGTGACGTGGAACGCGTAGCTACCCAGGGAGTGCCGACGCTGGCAAGTGCGCTCAGAACCGATGTTCCCATCGCCGCCCCATCGCAAACCCTCAACGAACTCTATGCGGATGCCGGCAAGGGCTTGCCAATAGCTTGCTGTAACGAAGATGGGCAGCTCGTCGGCCGGATGGATCCAACTGCGGTACTCGAGGAGCTGGGACGTGTTGAAGCCCTAGCCGATGCATTTGACCGAGAGGTGTACATGTAATGAATGTTTACGCGGACTCTACTGGTCACTTCGTCGACCGAGCGGTTGGGAAAGTAACTGACCTTGAAACAGGAGATAAAGTCGCAGATGCCGTAGCTTCGGCAGTCGAATTCGTTGCGTTAATCGGTATTTTTGCGATCCCCATTCTTTTTCTTCTTGGTTCGGCGCGGAGGAGACGAGTTGCTTCCGCTATCGGTGGCGCCGCCGCTCTCCTTGGAGTCCTTTGGTATCGAAGCATCGGGGACTGGGATCAGCGCCAAAACACGGTGCTAGACAAATGGCAGATACCCGTCGGCGATTGGGTTGAGCAGATCACCGTGTGGGTCGATCTCAACATGAAGGAAACCTTGGCCGTCATCAAATGGCCGTTTCAGACGATGCTCGAAGTGGTCGTAGATGACTGGCTTCTCGGGCTCTCCTGGATGACCGTTTGCCTGGCAGCTTTGATAGCCGGCTGGGCATTCCGCGGATTACAGGTCGGGATCGGGTCATTTCTGGGACTCACCATTTGTGGGCTTCTAGGCGAGGAGTACTGGAAAGAAACAGCAAGAACTATTGGTTTCATAGCCGTCGCCGTGATCTTGTGTGTCATCATCGGCATCCCTACCGGAGTTGCCTGCGGCCGGATGGACGGCGTTTGGAGGGTGGTGCGACCACTCTTAGACGCTATGCAAGTCGTGCACTCCTTCGTGTACATGTTGCCGTTCGTCTTTTTCTTTGGAGTCGGATTCGTATCGGCAACGATGGTCACAATGGTGTTCGCATTACCCCCGCTTATCCGATTGACCAATTTGGGGATCAGACAAGTGCCCGAGGACGTGGTGGAAGCTGCGCGCGCCTACGGAGCATCCGAGCGGAGGGTCCTAACGGACGTACAACTCCCCCTCGCTCGCGCTGCCTTGATGACCGGTATCAATCAGACGCTGCTTCTCGCCATATCCATGCTCGGCATCGCAGCCATCATGGGCGCTGGTGGGTTGGGCCGCTTGTTGTATAGGTCGATCGCAAACCAAGACATAGCGCTCGCCGGTTCTGGTGGTCTTGCTTTCTTTATCGTTGCTGTCGTACTTGATCGCCTGACACAACCGGACGATTCGGACAAAGCTGGTCTGTTTAGCAGAATTACAGCGGCCTGGAAGAACACCCGCACACCCGAAGCGCTGTTGCCCGCGAACACGGAAGAGGTTAGCGATTCCTCCAAGTCCGACCTGGCAGCAGAAGACGCTCGATACGAACCGGTAAGCAACAAAGAACGCCTTGCGATGCTGTGTGCGTGCGCTGGCGCGCTGATCGCTGCAATAGGCTTATTTCTTCCCTGGAATAGCGGAACAGGACACGTATCCGCTTACGGACGTTTCGCCGATAACGACCTGGCCGGACAGAGCTTTAACGGCCTGGCAGCATCGGGCGGCTCATGGTTCGGAATCATCATTTTGCTCTGCGTTCTAGCAGTGGCGGCAGCGCTGTACTCAACTGCGTGGTTTACGGGCCAGCGAAATCGTTGGCTGGGCCCGGACGGCGCAACGATTTTTAGTGTCGCTGCAGTAGTTACGGCCTTATCAGCCACACTCGCCAACGCCCCAGACAGCGCCTCAGGCTTTCAACGCTCCTCGGGTGTCTACATATCGCTGGCCGGGTGCCTGATTATGGCGGCGGCTTCCGTCATTTGGGTATGGAACGCCCCAATGGGAGCGCGGCGCCCATTGGCCTCGGGGGTCAATTGGGGGCGCATGTTCGGTGCATCGTTTGCACTGTTGTTAATTGTTATGGCTGGTTACTCCGGTTGGACCTTTGACACACGTGCTGACTCGGTGATCGGACCGGAGCTCCAGATTGAACTCGACGCGATCACCGAACAAAGCCGAATCGCAGAAGAGGCCGGTGATCTTGCCAAGGTCGGATCCCTTGCTGCGGAGTTCACGGCGCTAATTTCTTACGCCCAAAGGACCGGTGATGTCATCTACGACGGGTACACGGATGAGGGAGCGGGCCTCGGTTGGCTTGCTCTAGTTCTCGGGCTCTTAACGCTTGTATTGGCTGTACCCGCATCAGGCTTTTTCTCCCAAGAGGAGTTGTTCCTGTACCGGTGGTGTTCAGTCGTCTGCGGCCTAGGCCTAGGCCTATTGCTCATAAGTGTCGCCTGGATCGCCAGCATCTCGCGGGTGGCGGAAACCAACCTCGTCTCAGGCGTAGGAGCCTTGTTTCTACTGTTTGCGGGTGTCACAGCCGCCGCTAGCGCGCGCGGCACGCTTTCAGAGTTTGACCGCAAACAGGTGTATACGTAACAGATTCGCTACAAAAGTGGTCAGAAACACCTGAAAGTACAGTTATCTGACATTTAGCGACTAACCTCATTTTTGGCGGGTCTGGGCAAAACCCGAAAACCGCACTTACTAGGGACTCTAGGGAGGGCCCCATTTATGAACAAGAAATCACTCACGCGCTTGCTAGCAGTAGCTGCAGCTGCGCTTCTGATCCTTGCTGCTTGCGGCAGCGATGACGATTCGAGTTCCGGCAGTTCTTCAGAGGCTGAAGCATCCGCTTCAGCTCCTGCAACTACTGAAGCCGCAATGAACATGACACCTGGTGAAGGTGTCAGCGTCACTGCCGGCCGAGCTAACTGGAGCACCGGCTACGTGCAGGCTGAGATTTACACTGCTCTGCTCAGGGAGCTCGGCTACACCGTGTCGGAATCAGCCGATATGGAGCTTGGACCTCAGAACGCTTTCATGGCCATGGCTTCTGGAGATATGGACTTCTGGGCTAACTCCTGGATGCCAGGTCACCAAAGTTGGCTTAACGGAGAAATGACCGACGGGTCCTTGGTTGGCGATCACGTATCGGTTATCGGTGAAGAAATGGTTGCCGGCGGCCTTCAGGGCATGCTGATCACCAAAGGCTTCGCTGAGGAATACCAGGTATGGACCCTTGAAGATCTCGACGGCAATGCTGATGCGATAGCTGCATACGACGCCACCGACGCCAATCCTGGCAACGGAATGGTCGACATCTTTGGCTGCCCAGAAGACTGGACCTGTGACAACATCATTAACTCACAGCTCGCAGGCGGCGGTTACGAGAACCTTCAGCAGGTGAAAGCTGGCTACGACGCAATGTGGGCACAAGCTGTCGACATGGTCAATGAAGGCCTTCCTGTTGTGGCGTACACATGGACACCCTCGGCGTACATCACGCAGATCCGTCCAGGTGACAACGCCTATTGGATCGGCATGGAGTACGTCCTTGACGACTCAAACCCCATGGGCCAAGAAGGCGGTGAAGCTTGGGACCAGCGCCCAGGTACCGCAGCGATTGGTGAGGACATGTGCCCTGCTCGTTCCGCTGACGGACTTTGCCCCATCGGCTGGGCAGCAGCTGACATTAAAGCTGCCGCCAACAATGACTTCTTGGACGCTAACCCAGCAGCCAAGCAGCTTTTGACTGACATCAAGCTGTCAGTAATGGACGTATCAATAGCTAACGTGGCCCAGGGCGAGGGTGCAGATCCAAAGGATCTCGCAGCCGACTGGATCGCAGGAAACCGCGGAGTGGTAGACGGTTGGCTTGACGCCGCTCGTGCCGCTGCTAGCTAATAACTAAGCACATTCACTTCCCCATTGGGAGGTAATGACACTTTGAAGAGGGCGGGGCTTAGGCCCCGCCCTCTGAGTGTTCCGACGCAAACATTCGGTGACGCCACCAGATAGTTCTTCAAAGAACCTGCACTCCAGGGTTTTGCGGTCCCATGGATCGTTAGGCGCAAGAAGGTTTAGACGGCAATCACGTTCTCTACGAACGCTGCCAACGTCGCCTGTGCCTCTTGCGCCGAGACGTTGCCAAACGCGGGGCAAATAGTTACATGCTCCAGAGTTGATTCGGCTTCCAAACGCGAAAAGTACTCTGCGACCTGCGCTGGCGAGCCAGCGATCAATGACTCGGTGGTCAACGCCATCTCAACATCCCCCAAAAAGCTAGGCACCATTGTCGGGGGCCAAAGGTCATATTTGCGGAATAGCTTTGTCAGATTCGAATCGAAGTGTCCCCAGGCTCGCTCTGCTACTTTCATGGCTTCTTTGGTCGTAGGTGCGATTACCACTCGGCGGAGCGTGGATACCACTGGGGCATATCCGCCTGCGCCCTCGGATGTCTGTTCGGCGTGAAACGCTGCGATCTTTTCGGGGAGCGTCGCAATTGGACCGGGGATTATGGTGCTGACTCCCATTTCAGCTGCGGTTATGGGGTTACCTGGCCGCCACAACGGCGGGTGCGGTGTTTGGAAGGGACCGACTTCTAAGGGGTGGTCACTCGCGGACCAAAATTCTCCATCGAAGGAGAACAGGCAACCAAGGCCTTCGCTAGTAACTAGTTCCATGGCCGCAAGCACAAACGTCAGGGCTTCGTTCGTTCGAGCTACCGCCTCATCTGCGGGAACACCCCACAGGAGTTGTTCTGGTGGGCTTACACCCTTTCCGAAACCGATGTCTAAACGGCCGTGGCTGAGGTGGTCCAGCATGCACAACTCTTCGTATAACCGAAGAGGCTCATAAAATGGCAATAAGTGCACGAGTGAAGCAATCCGTATTCTCTGAGTTACCTGGGTGACGGCGCTAAGAAACACATTGATGCTGGGGGCAATGTCTAACGGAACGTTGTGGTGTTCCGACTTAAACCAATGACTGAAGCCGCCCTCGTCAGCCAGACGCGCGAGTTCGAGATGCGAACGGTATTGGGAAGCTATATCGGTCTTGCCATCATTTTCGAGCTGGTCGAAAATCCCAAAGTGCAGAGACGAGGTCATTCAAGAAGTTCCGGCAGTACTTGCGTTTGAGCTGATGCTGTAACGCGAGCGAGACCCCCGTCTACTACTAGCGTCTCGCCTGTCACATAGCGGGATGCATCTGACGCGAAGAACAGCACAACGTCAGCGATATCATCGCCGAATCCCCATCTTTTGAGGGCAATCTGACCTTCCATGTCTTCTATAAGACCGGGGACCGTATTACGGCTTTCTTCCCAAATCGCAGTCGCTATCAGGCCCGGTGCAATGGAGTTGACCCGGATGCCGTCTGGCCCCCAGTCCGACGCCAACGCGCGAGTCATGGCATCAACAGCACCTTTAGTGCCGGCATAAGCTACTCGCGCTCCTGGTCCTCGAATCCCTGCCACCGAGCTCACGTTGATCATCGATCCGCCTCCTCGGGCCTTCATCGAAGGCGCTAAGGCAATTGACAAAGTGAGGAGCGAGCGCACATTGATAGCGAAAACCAGATCGATCTCTTCTTCTGTCAGTTTCTCTGGCATGCGACGCATCGGGATGCCTGCATTGTTCACAAGGACGTCAACCCCTGGGACCCGCTGGAGTATCTCGTCCGCTAGCTGGGTGCCTGCTCCTTGTTGCGAAAGGTCGCACGGAAGCACTATTGGCGTATTGGCAAGATCAGCAGCGACGCGTTCCAAATCAGAAACGGTTCTCCCAGTCAGAACCACTTGCGCACCAGAGGAATCCAACACGCGTGCGCTTGATTCACCTATGCCTCGACTGGCGCCGGTGACGACCGCGACCTTTCCAGACAGATCAAACATTTAGTAGTCCTCTTTTTATGTCGTTCATGGATTTCAATCCTGGTGAAGTTCCAGAAACTCCGAAAACTGCTGCGCTGCTAACTCCATTGCGGCTCCACTCTTCCACTCTCGAATCAGCGTTGCGTTCTGCGCTAGTTCGTTTACGGTTAAAGATGATTCTGACGGGTGGTACAAATCGTTGCCTTCTAGTACGAGGAGTGGCGTCGTAACTGTCTGCACAAAATCTTTATCAACGTTGAACAGAAACTTGTCTGATTCGTACATGTTGGATCTAAAACTCGCCCAATCGTCCTCAGAGACTTCGGGTCGTTGAGGCCGAAGCTCGTCTGCCCACGCGTCGTACATATCAAAAAACGCGGATCTGTTGTTGCTCAGCCCAATTGTCTGAAAAAGGACACCGGAGGCAACTCGCTCGGGCGCCTGCTCTATCAAACCCATTACATAGGGGCCACCTATGCACATTCCCACCACATGAAAGCGTTCAACCCCGAGGTAGTCGAGAAGTGCCAGCTGGTCCGCTGTATAGGTCTTCCATCCGTGGTCACCTGCGATAGGGCCTTTAGATCGCCCAGCGTTCCGCTGATCCATGGCAATCACGCGGAAACGGTCGCTTAACTGCGGTATCGGATTCCAAGGGGTGGATTCCCAGAATGAAGCTTCGGATTTCATACCACCTGGGGCAATCAGCAGTACCGGAAAACCGCTGCCATATTCATCAAAATGGATCTCAATATCATCAGAAACGAAAGTAGCCATACGTACATTGTGACACGTCGGTATTCTCATCGGTGATGTTGCTCTTACCTGGAACTGATCACGAAGTTTGTGCGCTACATGATTTCGGTGGCGATGGCCCACCGGTGCTTCTGACTCATGGGAATGGCCTCAACGCGGGCATGTGGGCGACGGTCATTCCCACCCTGCGGCAACACCGGCAATGTTTTGGTCTCGATTTTCGCGGTCACGGCGCTTCCCGCATTGTTGCGCCACCATTGGATGTTGACAGAGCACGCTTGGTAGAGGAGGTACTCAATGCCGTGGCTGCCATCGACGGCGGGCCAATTGATGCGGTGGGCCACTCCCTGGGCGGAGCGACGCTATTGCGCACCGAACTCGAGAACCCTGGCACCTTTCGAAGGCTCTGGCTGTTTGAGCCGGTGATGGTACCTGACGGTCATTTACGACCCGACGACGACCATCCGCTGGTGATCGCTGCTCGACGACGGCGTACCGAATTTCCTTCGCTAGAGGCTTTCACTGAGCGCCTGCTGGGTAAACCCCCGTTCTCAAACTGCGAGGAAGAAGCCGTTCGGGCCTATGCCGAGCTTGGCACTTACGAAAGCAGCGCTGGTGTGTGTCTGAGCTGTTCAGGGGATACCGAAGCCCGAATTTTTGGATCAGGGACCACGACTGACTTCAAGCAGCTCGGATCGATCAGCAGTCCAACTATTATCGCCCGAGGTGAAGCTGTGGCTAATGGAAATGAGCTTCCACCCGAGATGGCAGCCCCAATAGCATCGCATCTTGGAAATGGTCAACTGTTACCAATGGAGGGCCTTACTCACTTCGGGCCGATGGAGGACGGAGCCACGATCGGTCAAGCCATACTGCAACACTTGTTGTAACAGCTAGGCCACCGCCGGAAGAGAGTCAGGGTCTATCTCGTAGAGGTCAAGGACGTTTCCCCAGACCATCGCCTCTCTTTCGTCGTCTGGAACATCAGCTAAAATGTCGTCCAGAATTGGCCGAGAGTTAGGCCAAATCGAATCATGGTGCGGATAGTCGTTGCCCCAAAGAAGGTTACTGACTCCAATCGCGTGCCGGGTTGCTATGCCTTCTTGATCATCCTCGAAAGTCACCCAGAAGTTCCGGTCGAAATACTCCGATGGCTTCATAGTTAAGCCATCCGCTAACTCCCAAGGGGTTCGGTACGCTGCGTGATCCAAACGTTGCAGCGTATGAGCAACCCACCCAGTTTCGTATTCACTGATTACAAACTTAAGTTCCGGAAAGCGCTCCACCACACCGCCACAAATGATGTCGATCATGGTGTTCACAGCTGTCGTGTGCGCAAGCGTGTAACCCTTAAGGTTTCCACCGGGGGTCCCCCAATGTTTTGGGAGTCCTCCATCTAAGGTTTGACCCGTAAAAATATGCATTGTGAGTGGGACGCCATACTCCTGAGCCCGAGCCCAAAATGGGTCGAATGCTGGATCGCTGTAGGGAAGCGAGGGATCCACATGGGCGGGAATAGCGAAGCCTCTTACGCCCAGTGCAGCAGATCGGTCAATTTCAACCAATGCGCGCTCAACATCTGGCAACGGCAAACACCCAACTCCTATCAAACGATTTCGATCGACCGAGCAATAGTCCAGAACCCAGTCATTGTGTTGACGAAAGGCCATATCTCGCACTTCCGGGTCGGGAATCGCGAAGGTGAACATGCTCAGGCTCGGATACATAACTTCGCCCACAATTCCGTCTGTGGTCTGCTCCTCCAAGCGCGCTACAGGGTCCATGACACCAGGGTTAAATCCTTCATAACCCATAGCGATTCGTTCATGAGTGGCCGGATCATCAAGTCGCGCTCCAGCGATACCCAGTCGGCCAACCGGCAGGGTTTGCATCCCTCCGGGAAGGACCAGCCAAGTTCCCGGTTTCCCCTGGTAGTCCTTTTCGATGAACGGCGCCCGATCACCAAATTTGTCAGTTAAGCCATCGTAGATTTCGGCAGCCTCAACGACATGGGAGTCGCAAGAAAAGTAGCGCATAAATTCCCCTTTTAAACCGTCCAGATATCAGCACTCACTATCTCAAACCGTAGCAGGGCCGCAGTGCTGACTTCTCGGAGCTCTCCGAACTCTTGCGGTCAGAACACCGCTCTGGCTCAACGCCAATCTTTAACGAGTCGCGCCATCTCAATAGCAGCCAAAGCAGCTTCCTCACCAACGTTGTGTGATCCCGGCCCCTGAGAACGCTCAGTCGCCTGCTCAATGGATTCGACAGTCAACACCCCAAAAGTAATTGGAACTCCAGTTTGAAGCTGCGCCTGTTGGATTCCAGATGCACAGCCTTCGGAAACAATCTCGTAATGGGTCGTTTCTCCCCGAATCACCGCGCCAATAGCGACCACTGCGTCTACATCGTCCGAGGACGCCACTGCCTGACATGCCATCGGCAGCTCAAAGCAGCCAGGAACCGCAATCGGACCGACGGCCTTAGCGCCGAAGGCCTGTAAACCCCGTAGAGCTCCTTCCAGCAACCGGTCAACGATCGGCGTATTCCATCGCGCATGAATAATCGCTATTCGAAGCCCGCCGCCATCTAATCCCTCAGATGCTGCAGCGCGATTTTCGCCAGAAGCCATACATCAAACTCTAGAGAACGCCGGCACGTGTTGCTATCAACGACGTATCGTCTTCATGTGATCCTCAGCCCTGAACACAATCAAATTCGCGAAGTCGCTCGCGCTTTCGCATCTAGCGAAATCGCACCCAATGTCCGAGAGTGGGAAGCGCAAGGCGGAGCGCCAAAAGCTTTGTACCAAGCTATGGCGAAAGTCGGCCTACTCGGCATGACCATTGATCCCAAGTACGGCGGCTCGGGGTTGGATTTTGTGTCCTATGCACTCGCAATGGAAGAAATTGCTGCAGTCGACGGCGGCATCAGCAACATGATGTCAGCTAACAACTCGCCAGTCGCCATCGGAATAGCAACGCATGGCACAGATAAGCAAAAGGACCGATTCTTACCGCGTTTGTGCGCAGGAGAGTGGCTTGGTTCCTTTCACCTAACCGAACCGCACACCGGATCCGATGCTTCCTCAATTACCACTCGAGCTGTTAAGGACGGTAACGAGTACGTCCTCAACGGACACAAGGCCTTCATCACAGCGGGATCAACCTCGGACATAGCGATGATTGTCGCCTTAACAGGCCCACAAACAGACAGCCCCGAAATCAGCGTCTTTGTGACGCCGACTGACAATCCCGGCTACCAAGTAATTAACACCGAACGAAAACTAGGACACAGGACTAACGATCTATGCCAGGTCCGCTTTGATTCGATGCGTGTCCCTGCCACAGACCTTTTAGGAGATGAAGGCCGCGGGCTCTCAATTGCTCTCGGGGGCCTTTCCTTGGGTCGGATAGCGACAGCCGCTCAGGCAGTTGGTGGGGCTCGTCAGGCCTTACAGCTTTCAAAGGATTACGCTTCTGAGCGCGAAACTTTTGGTAAGCCCATAATTGGACACCAAAGCGTCGCTTTCGCTCTCGCTGAAATGGCTACCGAGGTTGAGGCCGCTCGCCACATGTACTTACATGCCGCATCTCTGCATGATGCAGGTAAGGATTCAGCAACCGCAGCATCAATGGCGAAACTATTTGCTTCTGAAATGGCGGAACGCGTTGCATCGAAAGCAATTCAAGTGCACGGAGGGGCCGGTTTTCTTGAAGACCACCTCGTCGAAAAAATCTACCGTGACGTTCGCGTCTACCAGATTTATGAAGGAACCTCCGAAGTCCAAAAAATCGTTATCTCCCGTAACCTGGATTCACTCGAATTGTGAGAGCTCAACAGTGCTCTAGGCTCTCGATATGACACTGATTCGTGTTGCAGCGGACATCGGGGGCACATTTACCGACATAGCCCTTGAGACACCCACTGGTCTGCACACCAGCAAGGTCCTAACCACAGCACAAGAACCTGCTACCGGAGTCCTGCGCGGGATCGAGGAAGTTCTCAACGAGGCAGGAATCAACGCAAGCGATATTGATGTTTTCATCCATGGCACGACGTTGGCTACCAATGCGTTAATTGAGCGTCGAGGAGCGATAACCGCTCTACTCACCACAGAGGGCTTGCGCGACTCGGTCGAAATGGCTCACGAGAACAGATTCGAGCAATACGACCTCGCCATGACACGTCCAGAACCACTCGTTCCCCGCGACTTGCGCTTCGGTATACCCGAGAGACTCGATTCAACTGGACGCGTCCTCAAAGAGCTGGATACCAACGCGTTAGAAACTGCTGTCCAAGCAATGAAGGAGCAGAACGTCGAAAGCGTCGCCATAGGGTTTCTACATAGTTACGCAAACAACAGCCACGAGCGACGGGCCGCAAAGGTTGTCCAAGAACTCTGGCCTGAGGTATCCGTAACACTCTCTAGCGAAGTTTGTCCCGAAATTAGAGAATACGAACGCTTCTCCACCGCATGTGCAAACGCTTACATCCAGCCCCTAGTTCGGAGATACCTTCAGGATCTTGAATCTCGTCGGCGCGCACTATCGATGACATGCCCAATGCTCCTGATGCAGTCCGGTGGAGGGCTCGGAACCCTAGACGATGCCCTGCGATTTCCAGTCCGCCTAGTCGAAAGCGGTCCCGCTGGTGGCGCCCTTTTATCGGCAGAGTTGGCTCGCTCCTTCCAGTTGGAGAAAGCCCTCAGCTTCGACATGGGTGGCACCACCGCAAAACTCTGCATTATTAACGATGGTTACCCCAGAACATCCCGCGAGTTCGAAGTAGGGCGCGAATACCGGTTCCTGGCGGGTAGCGGCCTCCCTTTGCGTTTACCGGTTATCGAAATGGTCGAAATCGGGGCCGGAGGATCCTCGATCGCACAGCTCGATGCGCTTGGTCGAATCGCTGTTGGCCCAACTAGCGCCGGCAGCGAACCCGGCCCCGCCTGCTATGGAAGAGGCGGTGACGCCCCGACAGTGACTGATGCCGACGTTGCTTTAGGTCGGATCCTTGCGGACGGTTTTGGTAGATCCGAATTGGAATTCTCAAAAAAAGCGGCAGTCCACGCGATTAATGACGCGATACTGAGCACTGAAAAGCAAGACCCCATTCTGGCAGCTCTCGGAATTGTTGAAACAGTTGACGAGAACATGGCTAGCGCTGGTCGAGTACACGCCATCGAGCAAGGCTGCGATATCACCGATGGTACGTTGATCGCTTTCGGTGGAGCCGCTCCCCTCCATGCAGCCCGTGTCGCTGAAAAGCTGGGAATCTCGGACGTGATAGTGCCCAATGGAGCAGGCGTTGGTTCAGCTATTGGGTTCTTGCACGCTCCGGCATCACACGAGAACGTTCGCACCCGATACCTACATCTCAACTCCCTCAACGTTGATGAGCTAGCAACCATGCTTGAGGAAATGCTGGAAGAGTCCCAGGAAATCGTCCGACGAGCGGCACCTCATGAAGGTTTACTCCGAAGCGCCAAGGCCTTTATGCGGTACGCAGGTCAAGGTCACGAGATAACCGTTGATTTGGACCTTGACGAAATCCTCTGTGACCCACGCCCCGATGCCGCTCATTTACAAAAGGTTTTAGAGGAGGCATTCGTCGAAGAATATCGTCGCCTCTACGGACGTGAGATTACCGGATTGGGGGTAGAGACTCTGAGCTGGGTAGCAACAGTGAGCTCTCCGACGGAGGCATCCACTTTCGAAGCGTCAGAGCCCCCAGAACATAGAGTTGACGGCACCTTAACTACCCTCGCCGCCGACAACGCCACAGGTGAAATGACGACGACGGCTGTTGTAGCGCGAAGTGAGTTAAATAATGGCTATGTGGTCGGCCCTGCATTAGTTACCGAAAACCAAACCACAACTTTTGTCCCGGCGTCATACAAGGCTTGGCTATCCGCAAGTGGTCATCTTCGAATGCAGGGAGAAGACACCAACACAGACAGATCGCCAGACGAAACCTCAGCAGGCTTAAGGTCGCTACATCGAGACATCATGTGGAATCGATTAATCGCGGTCGTTCAAGAGCAAGCTACAACTCTCGTTCGTTCAGCCTTTTCTACCTCCACCCGCGAAGCAGGCGATCTTTCTGCAGGCGTCTTTGATCCACAGGGCAGGATGTTGGCCCAATCAGTTACAGGCACGCCAGGACACGTCAACTCAATGGCGGCCTCAGTTAGCCATTTCTTAGACGAATTCCCGGTTCAAACGATGCGTCCTGGGGACATTTATCTCACCAACGATCCCTGGAAAGGCACAGGCCACCTGTTTGACGTCGTCGTTGTTACACCGGTATTTCGCGACAACCAGGTGATCGCACTCTTTGCTTGCACCAGTCACGTGGTTGATATCGGTGGAGTCGGATTTAGTTCTGCGTCGAGCGAGATCTTTCATGAGGGATTGCAGCTGCCAATTATGCGGTTCGCCACTAACGAAGTGTTCGATCCCAATGTTGTGAAGATCATCGAAGAAAATGTTCGAGATGGCGTCCAGGTCATGGGAGATATTTATTCGCTAGCTGCGTGCAATCGAGTGGGGGCTCTTCGTCTAACTGAAATGATGGA
>CETU01027838.1_pt1 | contig 39635 bp, 38 predicted proteins | sample 356531 | NCBI WGS metagenome assembly CETU01 (sample SAMEA2623488, study PRJEB7988) | marine metagenome | isolation source: saline water (ENVO:00002010), including
GATGGTTATGTCCGACTCCATAACGCTTTTGGAATCTGGAAAATAGAGCCGATAGATAATAATTCTACAAAGCTAACGCATATATGGAATGGTCAACTACTAGGGAGCTTCCCCTCTTGGGCTTTATCTAGAGCTTGGGTCGCACAAGGGAATGAACTCTTATCATCTATTTCTAATAAATTAAATTTTAATTAATTATAGGAATAAAAAAATCCCATCTTGTAGAAGGGATTTCTTAGTTATCGAGAGTCGGAACGGCCAGATTTGAACTGGCGACCCCCTGACCCCCAGTCAGGTGCGCTACCGGACTACGCCACGTCCCGATGAGATTAGTCTTTTAAAGAATCAACACTTTTAAGAAGCTCTTCAATTCCTATCTTGATCTTCTTTAAAGTATGAATTTCATCTTTGCTAAGTGGAACAACTTTATTTAAAGTCTTTTGCACATCCTTCTTGTCATTCTTATGAGTTTTTAGATACTGCTTAGCACCCTTAATAGTAAACTTCTCTTCATGTAATAACTTTTTAATTTCAAGCAAATTATCGACGTCATTCTGTCTATATATTCTATTTCCCGCGCTATTTTTACTTGGTTTTAAATGAGGGAATTCAGTCTCCCAATATCTTAGAACGTACTGCTTTAATCCAGTTATCTCACTAACTTCACCGATCGAATAATATAATTTTTTTATTTTTTTGACTTGCATTTTTATGAATAATTAGTATAAAGCGTTACTTTAAGTTTAATATATAATTATCTTAAAGTCAAAGGAAAAGAATAGATTGTTTAAATTATTTTATTAGAGCGGTTTTTATTTGATAATTTTACTGCATAATACAGTAAGATTATTAAAGGAGGAGATGAACTTTTCTTTTTTATTCTCCATCTTACTGGATTTAACTTTTTTTATAATATTTAAGTTTCTATCAATTGAATAAACGTTGTTTCTAGAATAAATATTAACGTCTTCTATAGTTTGAATTTCCACAGAATTCTGAATATAAATAGAATTATATCCAGCCTCTACGCATAGATCGTAAACCTCTTGATTAATATGGCTAAATGGTGGGGCGATAGATTGAACTTTTGCATCTATTATATCTTCTAGAATTTGTTTAGAATCAATAACTTCCTTTTTAACTTGGCTGTTATTCATTGACAAGAAAGATTTATGAGATAATCCATGGCTTCCAATTTCCCATCCAGATTGATATAACTCTCTAATTTGATTTTTGCTTAAATGTTTATAATAATTAAATAAAAATGAAAAATCCCAAGTATTGTTTTTACCAATATAATCACCTATAATAAAAACTTTTTTTCTTTTAATCTTAGTTTTATCTAATAAGGGTTTCGCATACTTATAAATACCTTCATAGCCATCATCAAAAGTAATAGATATATTCATATCTTTATCTTTAGATAATATCTCATCAATGACTCTTATATGATTCCTGAATATAGAAGGATGGATTTTATTAATACCAATCTGAAAATCATATCCCAGATTATGATAGTTTAGATATATATCTTTTTTTTGATTATAAGACAATCTAGCTGATTAAATCTAAAGCAGGAGTATAGTTGAGGTTAAAAGTTTCAGCCACACCTGAATGCGTAACATTACCTTTATAGATATTAAGACCTCTAAGAAGCGGCTTATGATTTTTAATCACATTCTGATATCCATGATTTGCAATTGCTCTAATATAAGGAATCGTAGAATTACTTAAAGCCATTGTAGAAGTATAAGGAACTGCTCCTGGCATATTTGCAACACAATAGTGCAAAACATCATCTACTAAATATGTAGGACTTGCATGCGTAGTAGGCTTACACGTCTCAACACATCCACCTTGATCTACAGCAACATCAATAATAACCGACCCCTTCTTCATTTTCTTTATCATAGGTTTAGTAACTAAGCTAGGGGCTTTAGCTCCTACTACCAATACTGCTCCGATAAGGAGATCGGTTACAGGCATAAGTCTATTTAGATTATAGCTATCAGAAAACAAAGTAGTTACATTGGGTGGCATAATATCACTTAAATACTGAAGTTTTTGAACATTAACATCAAGTATATTTACTTTAGCTCCTAATCCTGCAGCTAATTTGCATGCATTAGATCCTACGATACCACCACCTATAATCGTAACCGTAGCAGGCTCTATCCCGGTAGAACCGCTTAATAGAACTCCCCTGCCACCTTCATTTGACTCTAGGCATTTTGCGCCATTATGGATTGATAATCTACCAGCTATTTCACTCATAGGGACAAGAAGCGGAAGATTCTTATTATCAGTCTGAACTGTCTCATAGGCAAAAGCTATACATTTAGAATTTACAATACCCTTAGTAAGAGATTCGCTAGCAGCAAAATGGAAATATGTAAAAACAATTTGAGACTCTTTGATCTTGCTAATTTCAGCCTCTTGTGGCTCTTTAACTTTTACAACAAGTTCACTATCACTATAGATTTCATCTAAGGTTCCAACAATAGTAGCGCCATTATCCTTATACTCATCATTAGTAAATCCGCTTTTAATTCCGGCGTTATCTTGAATTAACACTTTGTGACCTTCTTTAGTCAAACTATCTACAGCATAAGGAGTCATAGCAACTCTATTTTCGTTTGCTTTAATCTCTATAGGTACGCCTATTACCATCTTCTAAGCTGTTTTTTCTTCCAATGCTTTAATACTAAAATTTAATCTATTATTATCATCAATTTTAGTTAGTTTAACTTTAACCATTTCTCCCATTTTAAGGACGTCTTCCACTTTATTAACTCTCTCTGACCTTAGTTGAGAAATATGCAATAGACCTTCTTTACCAGGTGCGATTTTCACAAATGCCCCATAAGACTGAATACTTACCACCTCAGCTTCATATGCCTTACCTACCTCTGGAACCATAGAGTAACCAGACATCATTTCATGGACCTGCTCAATCTTCTCTTGATCTGTCCCAAGAATTAAAGCTAAGCCATCATCATCAATACTTATATCTACCTCATAATCTGCTTGAATTGCTTTTATATTCTTCCCACCTGGACCAATAAATTCACCTATTTTATCTGCTGGTATAGAAACCTTCATAATCTTAGGTGCATACTTTGAGAGTTTCTTGCTTGGCGCAGACATAGTTTTGTTCATTTCATCTAATATATGTGATCTCCCTGCCTTTGCTTGTTCTAAAGCTTCTCTCATAATATCCATAGGTAGCCCATCTATCTTTAAATCCATCTGAATTGCAGTGATTCCATCTTTAGAACCTGCAACTTTAAAATCCATATCTCCAAGATGATCTTCGGTTCCCAATATATCAGTCAAAATGCAATATTTCTTTTCATCTTCCATGATTAATCCCATTGCAATCCCAGCAACAGGTTCTTTAATTGGGACTCCTGCATCCATAAGCGACAATACTCCAGCACATACCGTGGCCATAGATGAAGAACCATTAGATTCCATTATCTCAGAAACAATTCTGATTGTATATGGAAAATCTTCAAAATCTGGAAGTACACTTACTATCGCTCTTTCTGCGAGATTTCCATGCCCAACCTCTCTTCTTGATAGACTAAACTTTGGCCTTGCTTCTCCTACACAGAATGGAGGGAAATTATAATGAAGCATATGAGATTTATATGTCAATCCACCTATATTATCAAGCATTTGTTCTTCTCTTTTCCCACCTAATGTAGTTACAGTTAAGGATTGAGTTTCACCTCTTGTAAACAATGCAGAACCATGAGTTCTCGGTAGTATACTTGTTTCGATATCAATTTTTCTAACATCTGTATGAGAACGACCATCTGCCCTACTACCGTCTAAAGTCCTTGTTCGAAGGTTATCTGATATTTTATCATTAACATATGATTTAACTTCACCAAGATCATCTGGATATTCATCTTCAAATTGAGCAACGATAGTATCAACATATGCATCTATTTCATTATATCTATCTGCTTTATTTTTAGGATCATTTAATGCTATATAGTCATCCTTAATTACATCATCAATTTTTTTATGAAGCTCAGTATTAGGCTCTGCTAAAACAACTTCTCTTTTTTCAAGCCCACACTCTTTCGCCAATTCTACTTGAACAGCGACTATATCTTTAATCACTTCATGACCATACTGAATAGCTGAAAGAACATCTTCTTCACTTATAAAGTTTGATACCCCTTCTACCATTACTATAGAGTCAGCCGTTCCAGATACAACCATAGTCATATCACTAGATTCAAGCTCTTCAAGAGAAGGGTTTATAATAAACTTACCTTCCGATGTTCTACCTATAGTTATAGAAGCTACTGGGCCATCCCATGGTATATCTGATATCGCTAAAGCTGCCGATGCTCCAATCGTACCCAAAACCTCTGGTTCATTCTCTCCATCATATGATAGCACATTAATAGAGACAATCGTTTCATTTACAAAGCCATTAGGAAATAATGGTCTAAGTGGACGATCTGTTAGACGTGCTGCTAAAATTTCTTTTTCACTTGGTCTTGCCTCACGCTTAAAAAAACCTCCTGGGATTCTACCGGCAGCATAGAATTTTTCTCTATAATCTACAGAAAGAGGAAAAAAACCTCTATCTTCTGCTTTACCTTTACTAGCACAAACAGTCACTAGAACCATAGTTTCTCCAGAAGTAACCATTACCGACCCAGATGTTTGCTTTGCAATTTTACCTGTTTCTAATTTTATTGACTTATCTTGTATTTTAATTTCTTTTGTATGCATTTTATTTCCTTAAATCTAATTTTTCAATTAATTGTCTATAGCCATCTAAACTATTTTTCTTTAAATATTTTAATAGTCTAGCACGCTTTGCAACTAGAAGCATCAAGCCTCTCTGTGCGCTTTTATCTTTTTTATTTACCTTTAAATGGTCTGTAAGATTTCTAATTCTCTCTGTAAAAATTGCCACCTGCGATTCAGTTGCTCCTGTATCTTCAGAATTTTTACCATTCTCATTTACTAATTCTTGCATTTTATCTTTTGTTATTGACATTCATTTCCTCCATTAATCACATAATTAAACTTTTGCAATATGCCTTATCTTTAATGAGCTGTTTTTTCAACTGCTCTTTATTATCAAATTTTACCTCAGGGCGAATATAGTCTAAAAATTCTATTTCAATAAATTGATCATACAAATCAAAACAATCAAAATCGAATATATGAACCTCTACTGCCCTCTCTTGTCCCGTTGAAACTGTTGGACGATAGCCTATATTACACATTCCTACATATTTATCACTATTAATATATGCATTTACAAAATATACGCCATTTGATGGAATTAATTGCAATATTGTAGAAATTAATAGATTAGCAGTAGGAAAAGATAGAGATTCTCCAATATTATTACCTTTTACAACTTTTCCTGATATTTTATACTTTCGTCCAAAGAGATTATTGGCATCTTTTATTTGATTCTCTAAAATCAATTGACGAATTTTAGAAGAGCTAATAACAATATCTTCCTTTCTATATGGCTCTACTATATGAAGATTGTATTTATATTTTTGACTATTTCTATCAAGATACAAACTATTTCCCTCTCTTTTATGGCCAAAATGATGATCATATCCTATAATTATATCTCTAGGGCTAAATGGAGATATAATGAAATTATTTAGAAATTTTTTAGCAGATAATTGAGAAATATTAAAATCAAATTTAAGATCTAAAAGGAAATCTACTCCTAGGTTTTCTAATAATAGATATTTCTCATCACTAGATGATAAATGGTAATCAGATTCTTTTTTATCATTAATTACAATATATGGATTAGGTGAAAAGGTAATAACTACTGATTTATTAGAATTAGAAGTTGATAAATTAATTAATTTTTTAATAAGATGTTGATGACCAAGATGCATTCCATCAAAAGTCCCAATAGTTAAACTAGAAGAATCAAAATTATTTTTTTCTAATTCATTTAATGTTTTACAAATTTCCAATTATCAATATCCTCTAACTGAAATGTGTTTTTAAAATTATAATTTCCAATACTAGTTCTCGTTAGGCTCTTTAGATGACCTAGGGTACCCATTTTTTTTGCTATATCATTACCAAGCTGTCTTATATATGTACCTTTATGACATTTAACATCTATTACCAGTTCGTGTCCATTAAAAGATATAAAATCAATCTCATCAATTAAAATTGATACTGGCTTTAGATGTATAAAAATATCTTTTCTTGCAAATTTATATAATCTCACTCCATTAATTTTTTTAGCAGAAAAAGCTGGTGGCCTTTGCTTGATTTCCCCTTTAAATTCTGTTAGAACTTTTTCTATATCTTGATTTGAAAATCTATTCTCTAAAGCTTTAACTCTAATTGTTTCTCCCAAAATATCCAATGTATCTGTTTCTCTCCCCAAGACAATAGTAGCTCTATATGTTTTTACTGTATTCATATATTTATTTGACTCTAATGTTTTATTACCAGATAGTATAATCAAAACTCCTTCAGCAAAAGGGTCGAGTGTACCGCAATGCCCTACCTTGCTTAAATTAAATCTACTCTTTACTTTTCTAACAACATCTGTAGATGTAATCATCTGAGGTTTCCATATCGGAAATATTGCATCCCTAGAATCTGTCATTTTTTTGTATTTACTTTATTTAAAAGGGATGCTATGTTTTCAATTTCTTCAAAGGAGTTGTCATGGTAGAATTTGATTTGAGGAACATATTTCATTTCAAGGGATTTGCCAAGATGGTAGCGATATTCCCTAATATTAGAGTTCATCATTTTTATTAGTTCTTCGCTTTCAATCTTATTATTAATAAAACTTAAATAAATCTTTGAAAATCTGAGATTATCTGCAGTTTTCACCTCAGTGATTGTAATTAATCCACTATCTTTTAATACAACTTTTGAAGATAAGATAATACTAATAATATCTTTAATTTCTTGAGAAACTCTATCTGATCTTTTAAATTGAAAACTGTCCAAATATTCTTTTTTTAAAGAGTTCTTTTAACTTCTTTAATTTCATAAACCTCAATAATATCTTTTTCATTAAAATCATGCATATTCTCAATTCCTATACCGCATTCAAAACTTTCAAGAACCTCATTAACATCATCTTTAAATCTTTTGAGTGAAGTCAATTTACCCTCATGAACAATTTCATCATCTCTCCGGACTCTTAAAAAGGCATTCCTAACAACTTTACCACTAACAACCATGCAACCAGCTATTATTCCAAGTTTAGGAATTTTAAACTGGTCTCTAACTTCTGCAAGCCCCATTACCTCTTCAACCTTATCTGGCTCTAACAATCCTTCTAATGCAAGTTTAACTTCGTCTATAGCCTGATATATAATCGAATAATGTCGAATATCAATACCATCGTTCTTTGCCTGCATTTTAGCTTCATTTGAAGTATTTACATTAAACGCTATAATAATAGCATTCGAAGCTGCAGCTAATGACACATCATTTTCTGTTACCATTCCTACAGATCTATGAATTATTTTCACATTAACCTCTTCAGTAGATAAATTCATTAAAGAGTCACTAAGAGCTTCAATAGATCCATCTACATCACCCTTAATAATAATATCTAAATCTCTAACTTTACCTTCGCTTATCTGCTTGCCAATTTGGTCTAAAGTAAGTTTCTTGTGTCGCCTCTGAGACGCTTCCCTTTCTAATATACTTCTTTCTGCAGCAATTCTTTTTGCATCTTTTTCATCTAAGAATACTTTAAATATCTCACCTGCTTTTGGAACTTTTTGAAACCCAAGTATTTGTACAGGATCCGATGGAAATGCATTATCAAGATTATTATTTCTTTCATTAAGCATCGCTCTAACTCTACCATATTGAGAGCCACATAGGAAAATATCTCCTTTTTTTAATGTTCCTTTCTGAATTAGCACTGTAGCAATAGGACCGAACCCTTTATCTAATCTTGACTCCACTATCGTTCCAAGTGATTCAGTATTCTTATTCGCCTTTAAAGAAAGTATTTCAGCTTCTAATAAAACTTTATCAAGCAAATCATCAATACCTTCCCCTGTTTTGGCTGAAATAAGAGAGCATTGAACTTTTCCGCCCCATTCTTCTACCAATAGATTTTGTTCTGATAGTGATTTTTTAATTTTATCGGGGTTTGATTCTGGTCTATCAATTTTATTTATTGCAACTACAATCGGAACGCCTGCTGCCTTTGCATGGTCTATAGCTTCAACTGTTTGCGGCTTAACATCATCGTCTGCTGCAACAACAATTATTACGATATCAGTTATATTTGCGCCCCTAGCTCTCATTGCAGTAAATGCTTGGTGGCCAGGAGTATCTAAAAAAGTTATTTTTTTACCAGACTCTAAGGTCACTTCATAAGCTCCAACATGCTGCGTAATTCCGCCACTTTCTCCAGCTACAACATTCTCTTCTCTCAAATAATCCAAAAGAGAAGTTTTACCATGATCTACATGCCCCATTACTGTGACAATAGGAGCTCTTTCTGTAGCATTTTTAATATCTTCTTCGGTATCAACTAAAAATGATTCTTCTTCAGCAAACTCTTTAAGAGTTTCAACTTCAAAGCCAAACTCATCCGCAACCATCGTTATAGTATCCATGTCCAATCTTTGATTTATAGTCACCATTAAACCGAGCCCCATACATGACATGATAATATCTTGAGATTTAACATTCATAGTCTGAGCCAATTCATCGACTGTACTAAATTCAGGAAGCTTAATTAAATTACTAGTAACTTCAGTATCTAAAACTTCCTCATTTTTTTTCTTTTTTCTCTTTTTCTTAGATTGACCTGATAAGCTCTTATTTAACACCGAACTATCAACGGTAGTTTTTACTTGTTCTTTTTTAGGTTTATTAATTTTTTCAGCTATAGCAGAAATATCAATTTGCTTTAATTTCCTTTTTTTAGGCTTTTTATCTACTATATTTTTTTTATTTTCAAGTGATATTTCTTTTTTAGTCGAAAGACTTTTTTCTCTTTGAGCTTTTTCTTTTTCTTCTTTATCGGGTCTCTTGATAATCTTAAGTCCTAATGCGCCCTCTTCCTTCTTAGGCTTATCGTCTTCCTTTATATCTACCTGTTTAGGCGAAACCTGCTCATCCATTTTGATTTCATTTTCATTCGTAATAATAGCCTGCCTAGCCTTATCCTTGCGTAATCTTTCTATTTCTAATCTTTCTTTATTAAATTCAGAAAGAATAGATTCATAGATATCATCTTCTATAGGACTCATATGGGTGGCAACCTCAACCCCATTATCTTTTAAAAATGACATTATCTCAAGATGAGATATGTTGAGTTCTTTTGCTACTTGAAATATTCTCTTTTTAGGCATCTAGCTTAATATCCTGTTCTAATGATGATAGTAATTTTTCATAAGTTTTTTCTCCAAATCCTTTTAACTCAAGAATCTCTTCTTTCTTATTTTTGAAATCATCTTTTGTAATTATACTATTCTCATTAAGTATAGATATCTGTTTTTCAGAAAAGCTATCCACAGATGCTATACTATTACTATCAACTATTCCATTCTGAGCATTATACTCTGAAAGCTTAATCGTATCTATAGTATAACCAGTAACATTACTTGCTAAATCAATATTTTGACCATTCCTACCAATTGCAATAGAAATATCATCATCATCAAAAACAATTAAAGCGTATGAGTTTTCTTCATCTAAAAGAAGATTAATAGGCTTAGCTGGAGCAATAGCTCTTGTTAGTAAAACTTCTGGCTGATCGCTATAATTGATTATATCAATTTTTTCACCATTCAATTCTCTTACAATAGATTGAATTCTACTACCCCTCATTCCTACGCAGGCACCAACAGCATCAACTCTTATATCTGAAGAGTAAACTACCACTTTACTTCTTTCTCCAGGAGCTCTAGAAATCGCCTTAACTTCTATAATTTCATCTTCAATTTCAGGAACTTCCATTTCAAACAACTTTAATAAAAAATCATTACTGGATCTGGAAATCACTATTTCAGGCCCCTTAGATACGCTCAGAACAACGCCACGAATCGATTCTCCTCGCCTATATCTATCGTTAATTATTTGTTCCGACTTAGGTAGCATTAGCTCTGCTTTTTCACAAGTAACAAAAACATTGTCTCTTTGAATTTGATTTACATGACCGGTAACAATGGTTCCAAGTCTCTCTTCAAAATAATCAAAAATTGACTGTTTTTCAATATTTCTGATTGCGTGTGCCAAAAATTGCTTACCTGTATTGATTAACCTTCTACCAAAATCTTCTGGATTTATGATCTCAATAAATGGATCTCCTGGCTCAAGATCTTTCTCAATTTTCCTAGCATCATCAACATGTATTTCTTCTACGCTATCCACCACCTCTTCTACTACTGTTTTCTCTTGATAAATCTCAATCTCGCCCTTTTCCATATTTGCAATAACACTAAAATTTTCTCTCTCTAATCCATATTTTTTATGAATTAGACTCATAAAAAGATCTTCAATGATAGTTCCCAAGCTAGTCCTATCGACACCTCTATCTTTTGCTAAATCAGAAAATGCTTCTATTATGTCCTTACTAATCAATTTAAACTCCTTTCAAATTCGCAGATAAAAAGAAAGTGGGAATTTCTTCCCACTTTCTACGACGAAACTTAAGTAATAAGTTAAATTAAATCAAATACTAATTAAATACTATTGTTCAATATAAAAAGATACTTTTCGCATTGATTTTTAACATCATACTGTAAATCTTCAACTGCTAATATCTCTTCAATGATTTCCTTACTTTCCTTAAACTCTTCTTTTTCATAATAAACAACAGCTTTCTTAAACATCATATGATTTTCAATACTATTATTAATCTTGGCAGCCTGTGAGTAAAATTCTAAAGATTTTTCGTATTCTTTTTTATCTAAATTCATATCTCCCTGCATTGCATACATCTTAGACTGTAAAACGTTATCAGTGATATCTATGTTTAAGTTTAATAGAGAATCTACTTTCTCAAAATTTTTATTAGAAAGATAATAATCAACAAGATAAACGAGTGCGCTACCAGCAACCTCTTTTGAACCTTCAGACAAAAGATCTTGAAATAGCATTACAGATGTATCCTTATCTCCAGCTATAGAATTATTAATAGCCTTACCAAAACTTAATGATGATTTTCTATCCATTTCTTTTTGAGTAGTTGATAAATAACTACCAACAAGTATTATTACCATAACTCCAACCACAATTCCATATAGAGCATTTCTATTATTTTCAATATATGATAGAGCTGATAATATCTTCTCCCTTATAGGGTCCTGTCTTAATTCTTTTTTGTCCATATTTTTCCCTTAATTTTATTGTACCCTCGCCCCGAATCGAACGGGGATCTATCGCTTAGGAGGCGACTGTTCTATCCGATTGAACTACAAGGGCCTAACATAAGCGAGATAATTTAGTTTTTATTTTCATTCTTATACAAGTATAAAAGCAGCTTGTTAAAGTTTTTTTACACTTAAAGCAATACTTTATATGTTTGCATATAAAAACATTAATTTAATGTATAATAGATATCTTATATTTTTCATTTTCTCCATTCTTGTTAGATACTATTATAAAATAAATTCCAGATGATAAGGAGTTTACTCCTAGATGATACCCTTCTAGGTAATTAGATAGGTTGAGATTCTTTTTAATTCTTAATCGTCCCCTAATATCATAAACTAGTATATCAGCATCTCCCAAAAAAGCATCTGAGTAAGGGATTGTAATTTGACCAATACTGGGATTTGGAAAAGGAAATTTTGGCTTTAATCGCTCGCAAATATCAGCCTCTTCTACATTTATTTCATGATTAGGATTATCAGAAGTAATAATAGTAATAGCAAAATCAGCATTACTAATTTGAGTAAGACTCCCATCTCCATTTTTTTTATAAGACATACCACTAGAAGATATATTTGTAAAAAATGGAAACTCTATTGGTGTTATATAGCCGCTACCATAGTAATCAAATTGAATAAAATATTTTGAGTCACGTTCCAAATAGACATTATCTAATAATATATCTATAATTCCATTCGTTCTATCACACCCCCAAGATATATTTTTATAAATACTATATAATATATTATTCTCATCTATAAAAGATGGATTTTCTGTAATATTATAAACGCTTAATCTTAAAGCGTCAACACTTCCATTTTGATTTATAATAGGAACCTGAACAGCTTTTAGGTATTCATCATTTTGATTTGTAGAATATTTAACTCCTGGACTATAATCTAATAAATCAGGATTGACGCAACCCTGAACCCCACTCTCGTTGTATACTAATCTATCTCCTTTGATAGCTGGTGCTGTAATAGACAAATTAACATTATCACCATTCATAAAGATATTTCTAATTTCTATCCCTGATAAAGTTCCTTCTTCTCTATTTCCATCAGCATCCTTATCATAAGAATTCCCCAATAAAGATGGGTTAGTGTAATCATTGATTATAGATGTTGATATATTAAAAACATGATCTTCGGATGAATATATTGAACTATTTGCAGTAGAAAGGTCATTACTTCCTCCCGCTTCAAGAAGTCTTACTCCGTAAAAATTTTCATTAGTATTGACTTCATTATAAGATGGAAAGGTAGAAGTCAAGCGTTCATCTATATGCCAAATCAATAATCCATTTGCTTTTAAATAGCTATCTGTTCCTATTCCCAATCTATTTTCAAGAATAATATATTCACCCAACCTATCCCCTCCTATATTAATTTTATATGCCATATTAGATGCATGGATAGGTTGAATATTAATATTGTAAGATTCAACATTATCTAGAGTATAAAGTTCCACAACTCCAAGTTTAGATGCTGACCATGAACAAAATAAAGATGGGCTAACCTGATTATTCCAATTTCCGCTACCCATTAGCCCCCAATCACCAATGCCAGGAGCAGAAGATTCTGAAGTATCATACAGATCAGGCAATCCTAATAGGTGCCCTATTTCGTGACATATCGTTCCGATTGGCCTAATATCTCCAGAGCTATAGTTTTCACTGTCTGAATGATAAATAGTTTCTGTGGTTACAATAAAGTTTCTAATCACAATACCATCATAAACCAATTCATCGTTTCCATTTACTGGTGACAATGGGTTTACATCAAGTGCATCCCCATACCAAAGAGATGATTTAAAAGACCAAAATTCATTTAAAGACCCAGAATCACTCCCTTCCATAATCATAATAATTCCATCGCAAACGCCATCATTATCACCATCAAACTGAGTCATATCTACATCAATCAATTCCATAGCATGAATAAGTGCCTCTTTAGCACTCTGTTTTGGATTTCCATCACCCATACCCAAGCCCTGATTTTCGTTGACATAATATGAATAACTCTCAGGGAGTGTAACCCAGTCAACAACACTATTACTATTACCTTCTATAATTATTTTACCATCAGATGCTTCATGAAAATAATCTTTAACGCTCATACTATAGCTTAATGGGATATCAAATGATGATGGTGACAAGTTTTCCTGAAACATAATTGCTGAAAATTGCTCTTTACTGTACTTGTGATTATTAACAGGAAAATTATCAGAAAAATCTACTAAAATAACTAAAGGTTTTATCTTACTAATTTCAGATATATTATAACTACTTCTATATTCATTATTTCTATGCCCATGAAGGATATTTTTATATACATAATCTGGTTTTAAGTTAAATGAATAGTCTGGCGGATTGTTATTACTCAACACTAATATATCTGAGGCCAAAACTTTCCCATTCTCCTTTTTAGAATAGTACCACCATAATTCTCTACCTATATTAACACTAGATACAGTATAGCCATCAATTGTTTGCATATAATTATAATGTTCAGAACCATACATTTTCACTTCAAAAGTATATCCATTCGGTTGAGATATGTTAAATGTATAATTAGGAGCAAATACTGGATATAAAAAGGATCCGAGAAGTAATAATATAAAATAGTTTTTATTACTATTAATTGTTCTCATGAGTTAAATCTCTACTCATCAGATTCATTATTGCTTGCTTAGGAGATAAATCTTCATATAAAATACTATAAACACTCTTTGATATAGGCATTTCAAGGTTATTGGTATCAATAATATCATTCAATGCATATGAAGTATAATAACCTTCTACAATCATCCCCATATCTTTTATTAAACTAGCTGCTGAAGAACCCTCTGCAATTTTAATGCCAAATTCCCTATTTCTACTATGAGTACTAAACGCTGTTACAGCAAGGTCACCTATTCCAGCTAAACCATAAAATGTCGATACTTCAGAACCATAAAAATCTCCTAATCTTATTATTTCATTTAACCCTCTTGTTATTAAAGCTGCAGTAGTATTATCGCCAAATCCAAGACCAATGCACATCCCACTTGCTATAGAAATAATATTTTTAATTGCGCCCGATATTTCAACGCCTTTAATATCACTATTAGAGTATACTCTAAATGTAGGAGTTGATAAGAGCTCTTGAATTTTCCTGTTTAATGTAATATTTGTTCCAGCAGCTACTACTGCACTAGGGATATTAAGAGAAACCTCTTCTGCATGCGTTGGACCAGATAAGACACAAATATCATTTTCTATATAATTAGTACAATCCATTATAATGTCTGATGGAAATAAATGAGTATCTTTTTCTATCCCCTTAGAAAGCGATACTATGTTTGAAGAGGATGGGAAAGATATAGATTTAAATAAGGATCGTAGCGATTTAGTAGGAACTGCAATAAAAAAATAATCAGAATCAGATAATTTATTAATATCTGATGTTAAATCAATTTGGGGATTAATAATAGCATTCTTTAAATATGGATGAACACCATTTTTTTTTAATTCATCTATAAAGTCTGCTCTATAATGGTAAAGAGAAACAAAATTCTTAGATTCCGCTAAAAGATTTGCAACTGCCGTTCCCCATGAACCCGCTCCTATAACAGATATCCTATTAATACTAAACAACCTCTCCTATAACTAAATAGTCTTCATTGATAGATTTTAAATGAGATTCCATCTTATCTATTGATTCTGAATCAATAATAGCAACCAATCCAACACCTAAATTAAAGGATCTCCTCATATCGTCAACAGGGACCTCTCCATGTTTTTGAATCATTTTAAAAATTTCTGGCCATTCCCAGCTATCCCAATTAACTTTTATATCTTGATTAGGCTCTATTACCCTATGAGTATTTTCCACAAGCCCTCCTCCAGTAATATGAGATATCCCATGCAACCAATCTTTCTCTAGAATATCATCCATCGCAGGTAAATACGATTTATGAATAGATAAAAGTGATTGACCAAGGGTCATATTTAAATTTTCAAAGAATCTATCAACTGGATATTTTTCTAAAAGTGCTTTTCTTGCTAAAGAATATCCATTGGTATGTAGACCTGTAGATGGCAAAGCAACTAAAAGGTCCCCCTTATTTGTTTTTCTTAACGGCATCATAAATTCTTTATCAACTACCCCTACAATAGTTCCACTTATATCATATTCATTTTTTTGATAAAAATCTGGCATTTCAGCTGTTTCTCCACCAATAAGTACGCAACTATTTTCTTTGCATGCTTTAGATAGTCCAGATACGACTTCCTCTATAGTTTCTACTGATAGCTCACCCGTTGCAAAATAATCTAAAAAGAACATTGGTCTAGCACCCACAGCCAATATATCATTAGTGCAATGATTAACAAGGCATTGCCCTATAGTTTTATGTTGATTCATAAGAAATGCAACTTTAAGCTTTGTTCCTACACCATCTGAGCTAGAGACTAAAACAGGGTTATTAAACTTATCTTTTGGAAACAAATAGCACCCACCAAAACCTCCTATATCAGTTAGTGTATTTTTATCAAAAGTACCTTTAACAAGATCTTTAATTTTCAAAACAGCCTTATTAGCTAAATCGATATCAACTCCAGCTTCTTTATATGTTGTCATTCTATAGCTCCTATTTAACTATTACTATCGTACATAGCATCGATAGTTTCTTTAAAGTTTTCTAATATTGCTTTTCTTCTAATTTTCAAGGATGGAGTAATTTCATTTTTTTCAAGCTCAAATAAACGATCGATAACAGTAAACTTTTTTATTTTTTCATACTGAGCAAAAGGTTCCATTCTAGACTCAACTTCATTAGTAAACAAACTGATAGTTTCTTGATGAGAAACCATATCCGATGGAGAAAGGCCCTCAATCCCTTTTGTTTTCAAATATCCTTCTAAAGCTTCAAAATTGGGAGCAATAAGAGCAGATATAAAATTCCTTTTATCTCCAATTGCAACAATTTGTTCTACATAAACAGATGCTACTAAAGCATTCTCAAGAGGAGCAGGGGCTATATTTTTACCTCCAGAAGTAACTATTAGACTTTTCTTTCTATCTGTTATTTTTAAAAAACCCTGTTGATCAAATTCGCCTATATCTCCCGTATGCAACCAGCCTTCAGAATCAATTGCTTCTTTTGTAGCCTCATCATTTTTATAGTATCCTTTCATAATATTAGGACCTTTAGCTAAAATTTCGCCATCTTCAGCAATTTTAATATCAACATTAAATAAAGGTTTCCCAACCGTACCAAACTTCAAATCTCCTTCAACATTACTAGTTAAAACGGGACTAGTTTCAGTCAATCCATAACCTTCAAGAATAGTTATATCTAAATAACTAAAAAATTCAGCTACCTCTTTAGATAAAGGAGCTCCTCCAGATACAAAAAACTGAATCTTTCCACCTAATTTTTGTTTTATTTTACTGTAAACTAATTTTTTTGAAAGATTATATTTAAACTTCTGAAATCCTTTTAATGTAGACTTATCATATATATGAGAAGTTTCTTTACCGGTATTATAAGCGAAATCAAATATCTTTCTTCTTACTGCAGGAGCATTTTTTAGACCATCAGATATTTTATTATACATTTTTTCGAACAATCTTGGTACGCTACAAACAATAGATGGAGATGTTTCAGCAAGATTATCTGCAACAGTTTCAATGCTTTCAGCAAAATATACTTCAGCTCCTATCGCAAATGAAGTAAAATGTCCAGCCATTCTTTCTAGAACATGGCTAAGAGGAAGAAAAGATAAAAATGAATGTTCTTCTTCTTCTTTAAGATCTGCCATTTTAATTGTCGCATTCACATTAGATATTAAATTCCCATGTGTTAGCATAACACCTTTGGGGTTTCCTGTAGTACCTGAAGTATATATGATAGTAAGTAAATCATCCTTATGAATACCTTCAGAGATTTTAGTAAGTGAAAATTCGTTATTATTTTCAAAATCTTGTCCCATATCTAGAAAATCTATAAAATTATAAGTATTATCAGATTTATTTTCTAAACTATCATCCATAACTATAACATGCTCTAAAGTATTTAAATTAGCTCTAATTTGATTTACCTTATCTAACTGTTCAGTATTTTCAACAAAAACAGCTTTCGTGTCAGAATTATCTAAAATGTACTCTATTTGAGCAGGTAAAAGAGTGGGGTAAACAGTTACAGTAACTGAGCCATTACAAATTATACCATAATCTGCCATTGACCATCTAGGTGAATTAGTAGATAAAATTGCTACTTTATCCCCACCTTTTATATCAACGGACTGCAAAGCAGCAGCTAAATTCCTTACTGTAGACCTTACATCACTGCCTTTAATTCCAATCCATTCATTATTTTTCTTATAGTGATATAAAGATTTAGAAGAAAATTGATTAGTTATATTCAAGAACATGTCTGGTATAGTCTTGTAATCCATATTAACTCCTTTTTTTTAGGGATAATTCTTAAGTATAAAATAAGAAAAAAAATATCTTATTTTATAGATTATTGTACTTATTATATATTAATGGTATAATAAAAAAAATGCCGAGGTGGTGAAACTGGTAGACGCGCTGGATTCAAAATCCAGTTCTCTTCGGAGAGTGTGGGTTCGAGCCCCACCCTCGGTACTAAGCAAACTTTCCTTTTGACATTGGAAAATAAAGTAATCGACAATCCAACTTCCCATTTTTAAGAATAAATTTTCTCTTCGTTCTAAGTCCAATTGACTTTGGTAATGCATTATTCATACAAAATATATAAGCATCGTGACCTGCACATTCATTCTTTAAACGATCCCCTATTTTTCGATAAAGCCCTTCAAGGGATCTTATTTGACTCATTCTATGTCCATGAGGAGGGTTCATAATAATAGTTCCTTTGTCAGTATGAGTTTTGAAGTCTCCAATATCAAGAACACCTAATTCTATTTTACCTACCTGATTAATTTTACTTAAGCTTTGCTTTATTAAAACGATATTAGACATAGTATTATCAGAGGCGCTAATTACTCCATCTATAGGGGCTATATTATTAATAGATTCCTTTTTTATTTTATAAAATAAATCTAAATCAAAAGTTTTCCATTTTTTAAAAGCATAATCATCTCTAGATATTCTAGGTGGAATCTTTGATGCTATCATTAATGCTTCTATCGGAATAGTTCCGGAGCCACACATAGGGTCATAAAATGGAGTTTTATAATCCCAATCAGATAATAAAACTAGTCCTGCAGCTAATGAAGGATTCATTGAAGCTCTGTGAATTCTTCCTCTATATCCCCTTATATAGAGAGCAGAACCACTTGTATTTAGATATACAACAATCTTATTATCTTTAATATTAACAATTATAGGATATGTTGGATTTTCTTTATCAATTGAAGGCCTAGTATTGTTCTCTAATCGTATTCTATCAACAATAGCATCTTTAATTTTTAATGTTAAAATATTAGAACGCTGGAATACCCTAGAATTGACTTTCGTCCTAATAGAAAGTGTATCAGAAGAAGATATTAGCTTATGCCACGGATATGATTTGATTTTTTGATATAAATCCTGAACATCTTTTGAATTAAATCTTGTAATCTCTTGAAGAACAAGCATAGATGTTCTTGTATAGATATTTAGCTTATATACAGATTCAATATCACCTTTAATTTTAACTCCGCCTCCACCTATCTGAGGTTTTAAACCTAAAAGTGTATTTATTTCATTAGATAGAGGCTCTTCAAGACCTCTTGGGCAAGTAATAAAGAGATTATCCGTTAAAATCATCTTTTATGCTATTATAAACAGCTACAGGTTTTTGGGTATCAAAGTCAAAACAAACAGCAACTACTAATGCATAGCATATAGGATTATTATTTTCATCAAAGATGATAGACTCGATATCAAAGCTCGTACTACCAACCCTACTTACTCTTTGACCTATAGTCATCGATGATGGGTGTTTTAGCTGAGCTAGATAATCAATCTTTAGCGAGGCCATGATAATAGATTTTCCTTTATTAGTTCCCTGTATTCCCCATCTTTTAAATAAATCTACTCTAGCAGTCTCAATATAGGTTGCATACTCAGCATTATTCACATGCTGAAACGCATCTAAATCTCTCCATCGAGTTTCAAGTTTATATTGTAAGGAATAGTTCTCTAGCTTGTAATTATTTTTCATGGAATACTAATCAGTTTCTCTCATATTTATAAAACATTCATTAATTTACATAATTATTACTTTTTTTCATTTTAAATAATCAGAAAAGTTATCATTATAGTATGATAATCTATCGTACACCTCATCTCTTGATATTCTATAATCGTATTTATTTTTATTGTATTTATTTTTAAAGAAATTAGATTGAGTAGCTTTCTTACTAATTTCTATCTTCCTATCTAGCTTTTCACTTAATTCATTGATCACTTTCTCTCTATTAGAGATTAATTTATTATAGCTAATATTAATTATCTTATCATTTTTAGATTGATAACTAATAGTTCTTTTAATCATTCTATCAAAAAGCTCTAAAACAAATTGTCCGACCTCTTTTTTATCTGTAATCCCAAAAAATAACTCCCAAACGCTATTTACCATTGAACAATAAGATATTAAAGAATCATAAGGATCTCTATGAATCCATACTATTTCTGATTTAGGAAAAACTTTATCTATGCTATCTAGAAACATCATATGATCTGGACATTTAAGCGCATATACCTTATCAAATTCAGTGCTTTGCTGAATTAGTCTCTTGTATTGTTTATAAATACAAGAAGTATCTACATTAAGTAACTCATCTCCAAACTCAAAAAACTTTAGCTGTATAACATAATTATAGCATAAAAACATTATTTTTTGGAAATGCCAACACTCCTCATAAGTAGTCATTTTAACTTTATGCATACTCTGAATAGATGGGACTAAATATCTATATAAACAGAACCCTAATAAAGAGCGAGTTTTTCTCGCTAAAGTATCTAAAGAATTATTATCAAATATTGGATTAGGTGATGTTAACTTCCAGTATTTCAATCCAGAATAGTTAAAATTATCAATGAGCATATTATGCAAGTTTGTAGTCCCGCTTCTTGGAAGGCCTATAACAAATAATGGGTCAACTATATCTACACTATCTTTCATCGTGATATTAGAAAAATTGACACCTTCATTTAACGAAATTAATGACAAACAAATATGAGCTCTTCTTCCAAAATTAGTCATAAGATCGCTATTGAGATGATCAATATATAAATCAACTATTTTTGAATATTCATTTTTATTATCTGTATATATATGATTTAATTTTTTAAGGATACTAGTAGAGGTTTTACTTTTATTAATTTTTGACTGGCCAAGTAGGGATATAAGTCTATCAATAATACTTAAATCTAATCGTGAATACCTCAAAGTTACTTTACTTTAACCGAAAGCGTTAATATGAATTTTGCTACAATTTCATCAGAGATAGAAGGCACAGAAGCATTCACCGTAACAGGCAAATTAACTCTAGAAGATGTTGATATTGATTCTTCAATCATACCTTTAATTTCAGGTCCCATAGTGCATATAAACTCGACATCTCCTGTTGATCTCTTATAAAAATCAGCATGGAAATCTTTAAAGATAAGAGAGATATTTTTTTTATACATTCGAAGAAAATGAAAGGCAAAATAGCCAGCAGTAATATCTGCGCCCACAGTTAAAGCTCCTAAATACATCGATCCTAAATGATTTTTAACTCTTCGTCTTAACTTAATTCTAACCTTAATTGTAGTATCATCTATAAAGGCGATTTTTGGACGACAGAAAAATAATAGTGGAATCTTCCAAAAAGAAAGCAAACTTAGATATAAATTTATTTTGCGTAAACCTGTAACCAATATCATCCATTTCTATTTACCAACTAATTTAATATCAATATAGATTATGGCAAATAAGTTTGCACATTTAAAGGCTTAAGCTCTTGATGCTTATTATCTGAAGTCATTATTATTTCTTCTGAATCTATAATCGCATATGAATTAAGATAAAAGTTATCAGTTTCAAATCCTTTTATAGCATAATAATCTAAAAAGTCTTGAACTTCCTTATCTGTAATTAAAGCCTTATGGTAATGATCTGCTCCACAATGAAGTGGACAGGCATACTTTTGTTCTTTATCAATCTGGATATTATAAGATTTACCTTCTGATGTAATAATCTCATAATATTTTGGAGCCTTACTTTCAGAATATTTCCCAATTCCAAAAACAATTAATAAAGTCATAATAAGTTCTTTTGTGATTAGCATGATTTTATCCTCCTTTTATGCGCTAGCAAAATATTTATATGCATATAAATATTGTTTTGGTGACAGATAACAAAATTCTCCAAGGTAATGAGATATCTTTTCACAATCCTTAAAATCATTATCATGTATTAGCTTAAATTCAATATATAACTTTCCTTCACTCTCTCCGAGTCTGTTGAATTTATATTTCCCAGTGCCACACTTAGTCTGGATTACCATTAAAGGTTTATCCTTGCATAAAACATCTATATACTGAGTAGTGACATTATTGTTACTATTATTTATTACTGTTTGTTTATTATTCATTTCACTAACTCCTTTTTTGCTTACAATATTTTAAATAGCAAACAATAATAAAAATGTGATTAGGCGCATTATTTTTAAAGAGTATGACTTGGGTCACACTTTTTAAAAAGATGGAAATAATGTGATGTAAATCTTATTTCTGTATTTTCTTTTACTTTAGATTTAACAAAGGAAAGGAGATTTATATTATGTCAGATGAAAAAATAAAAGATCTATCAACAGTAGCATGGTTAAACTTAGTACTTGGTATATATAATATATACTGCTTCTCTATTGGATATCTTACATTCAATCTTGTTATTGGAATACTGAATATTGGCGTATGGGTATTTTTCAGAAAGCCTGAAACGATTATTTTGTTTGAGAAAGCAAAGAACAATAAGTAAAAATTAATCTTTTTTAAATTTTTGCAATGCTGATAACCTATCTTCGGAATCAAGGGTACGAATATAATGTTTAAATTCTATATTTAAAGCACTATTCATATCGATATCATATCCTTGATTTATTGATTTTTTAGCAAGTTTAATAGATAGACGTGATTGAGGTAAAAACTCTTCCATAAACTTTAAAGCGTCATCATACATATTATCTTCGACAATTTTATCAATTAAACCATAATCGAACGCATCTATTGCGCTTATTTTTTTTGATGAAAAGATCATATATTTTGCTTTAGATAGTCCAATTATTCTAGGTAAAAGCTGAGTTCCTCCAGCACCAGGAATAATACCAAGAGAAGTCTCTGGAAGCCCATAAAAAGAATCTTTAGTACCGAGCCTAAAGTCACAGCTCAAAGCTAATTCTAATCCTCCACCTAAACAAGCACCCTTAATTAATGATAATGTTGGAAATGGAAGGTTAAATATTTTTTGAAATAATTTTTTAATGGTATAAACCGTATTAATTGTTTCCTCATTTGACATAAACAATCTTTCTTTCAAGTCTGCTCCAGCGCAAAAAACATCTAAATCCGTAGATATAATTAATCCTCTGGATTCTTTATCATGAGATATTTCTTTAATTAATAATAGAAGCTCAGATATTAGTTTTAAAGATAATGCATTAACCGGCTTGCTATTAAGCATAATAGTATAAATATTCTTTTCTTTTTTAAGATTAATCACATCTGCCTCTACTATCATATCCATCATTAGGTCTATAGAGATACTCTTTAAACGATTCGGGAACATCCATTTCCAACAATAACAGTAGTTGTCCATGAGTTTTTCCCTGTGCATCATGAAGTAAACTATCACTTCCTCCACCCTCAAGACTTCCCTTTATAATAAAATTTAATGCCAATAAATTAGGAAGCTCATATCTTACAACTTCTTTTACAGCAATACCATTAAGGTGCTCTTTAACTTTATTTTCTGTTAAGTTTTCTAATGCCCATTTATATACATCTTCATACTCAAAGACAACACCAATATTAGAACTATCACCCTTATCTCCTGACCTTGTACACGCTAAATCCATTAATTGAACTTTCATTAGTAAACCTTAACCTTTGTATCAACTATATCTTTAGAAATAAGAGTTGGCCAATATGAAATAACCTCTTGAACTTTTGGACGGCCACCTGAAAATCCAGTAATTCCAGGAGGACCATTCGTTATTAGTGGAGCTAACTCTTTAGAAAAATGTTCGATTTTATCTTTAGATGAATCTTTTACAGAAATAGAAATAGTAACTTCATTAGGGTTTTTATCTACATCTAATGTCTCTGCAGAGCACGCATTATATCCAACCAAGTCTACTCTATGCTCCTCAAAAATAATACCTTTATTTTTTAATCTATCTAAAATTACTTTTGAAATTTTATTTGCTTTTTGAATTGCATAAGGAGCAGTTACCGTAAGTTTTCCATTTGCTTTATAACCTGAGATATAATTAACTGCAACTTTAAATGTATTCGTAGGCTTGTACCCTTCAACATTACTAACAGAAACAATTCCATTGTCTTTATCATCTAATTTAATTGATGTAAAATCTACAGTTACATCTGGTGATAAATATGATTTTGGATTTCCCATCTCATATAAAAGTTGTTCTGTAACTGTTAATTTGTTTACTAAGCCACCTGTTTCTTTATCTTTACTTACGTCAAAAAGACCATCCTTATTAATTGAAATGATTGGATATCCTATATTAGTAAAATCATCTATCTCCCACCATCTAGTATGATTTCCTCCGGTGCATTGAGCTCCACATTCAATAATATGTCCAGCAACAGTAGCGGCAGCAAGCTTTTTATACTCATTTTGGTTCCAGCCAAATTGATATATACAAGGACCTACGACAAGCCCTGGATCGGTAATTCTTCCACCTAAAACAATATGAGGCTTATGTTTAAGAGCTTCTGCGACAATAAAGCTATCAATATATATATTTGCAGAACAAATAGAATCTCTAATAGATTCAATAGATTTACCATTATCCATATTATCAAAGCTAACACCACTATCAATATAATCATGAATTTTATCTACGATATTATCACCTTCCACAACTGCAATCTTTATTTCATCTCTAGTTCTTTTTTTAATCTCTTCAGCACATTTATAAGGATTAACTCCTCCGGCATTAGTAATAATTCTAATATTCTTTGAAATAATGAGATCTTTAGCATTATCTACTAAATCAATAAAATCAGTAGCATAGCCTCTATCTGAATTTTTATTATACTGTTTTTGCATGATTGCCATTGTAACTTCAGCCAAATAGTCAAGTGTTAAAAAATCTATATCTGAATTCTGAATAAGCTTCAATGGAGCATCAACTGAATCTCCCCAAAAACCTTGTCCATTAGCTATTTTAATTACTTTATTCATTATACTTGGAGAGCTCCATAGATTGCATTTGGAATAGTACCTTCATTTCTAACAACATCAAGACATTCAATAATGATTTTCCTAGTTTCTCTTGGATCTATTATTTCATCAACCCATAAACGAGCTGCTGCATATCTTGGATCTGATTGCTTATCATACCTATTTTTTATTTTATTAAAAATATCTTTTTTTATCTCCTCGTCTACATTATTCATTTTAGAAATCTGTATTTCAGTTAATGTTTTTGCAGCTTGTTCTCCTCCCATAACTGAAATTTTAGCAGAGGGCCAGGCAAACATAAAACGTGGGTTATAAGCCCTTCCAGACATTGCGTAATTCCCTGCTCCATAACTTCCTCCAACTATAATAGATATTTTAGGGATAGTGCTATTTGAAATAACGTTAACAAGTTTTGCCCCATCTTTAGCGATCCCCCCCCACTCAGCATCTTTGCCAACCATAAATCCATTGACATCATGTAAAAATATGACTGGTACTTTATCTTGATTACAGTTCATAATAAAACGAGCGGCCTTATCTGCAGAATCCGAATAAACTACTCCACCCATTTGTATCTCATTAAGCTTAGTTTTTACATTAATTTTTTGATTTGCAACAATACCTACATTGAATCCACCAATTTTTGCAGTACCACACAAAATAGTTTTCCCATAATCTTTCTTGTATTCAGAAAAAGTACTACCATCTACTATTCGTGAAATTATTTCAAGCATATTATAAGGCTTAGGAAAAGATGGGCTAAATAATGAAATAACATCTTCAATATCATGCTTGGGCTCTAATGTTTCACCCCGAATAATTTCACTATCAGTCTTACAATTAATATGGCTTAAAATTGTTTTTATTCGATCTAATCCATCTATATCATTTTCTTCATGGTAATCTGCTGTACCACTAATAGCACTATGAGTTTCTGCTCCCCCTAAAGTTTCAGAATCAATATTTTGACCTATCGCAGCTTTTACAAGAGCTGGACCAGCTAAAAACATATTCCCACCTTTAACAATAATATATTTATCACACATTACCGGTAAATAAGCTCCACCAGCAACACAAGGCCCCATAACACACGCAATTTGAGTTATCCCCATTGATGAGATTTTAGCATTATTGTAGAATATTCTTCCAAAGTGAGCTTCATCAGGAAAAACTTGATCTTGGAGTGGAAGAAAGACTCCAGCTGAATCAACCAGATATATTATAGGTAGATTATTTTCAATTGCAATCTGTTGTGCTCTTAATGTCTTTTTTAAACTTACTTCAAAATAGGCGCCAGCTTTAACTGTAGCATCATTTGCCACAATTATAGATTTTTTACCACGAATATCTCCAGTACCAACTAATACTCCAGCAGCATTAATTTCACCATACTCTTTGTACATATCATATGCTGCAAATTTACCTATCTCATTAAATTGAGAATTTTCATCAAGAAGATATTTGATTCTCTCTCTTGCTGTCATTTTCCCTTTAGAATGCTGTTTTCCTACAGCAATATCACCTCCACACTTTTCAATATTTTCAATCTCTATTTTATACTTATTAATTAGGTCTAGATATTCTTTTCTATTCTCTGAAATATCTATATTCACCCAATCTTCAATTTTATTTCCTATTAAATCATTATTCATCAATAGTCCAAGATCCTATCTTATCATATTTAAACTTTCTATTATTAATTAATTCAGATACTGAATATTCATTTAACTTTTCTAGATTTGATATAATTGCATTCTTAAGATTTTCAGCTGATTCGCTAGCATCCATATGAGCACCACCCAATGGTTCTTTAATGATTTCATCTGCTATACCCATTTCATTTAAATCGATTGATGTTACTTTCATTGAATCTGCAGCTTGCTGAGACATCGATGCATCTCTATATAAAATTGATGCGCACCCCTCAGGAGAGATAACAGAATACCAAGTATTTTCCATACATAATATTTTATCTGCTAAACCTATAGCTAAAGCACCTCCAGATGCACCTTCACCTATAACAATCGATATAATTGGAACTTCTAAACGTGACATCTCAAATAAATTGTCTGCTATAGCTTGAGCTTGTCCTCTTTCTTCAGCACCAATACCAGGGTATGCCCCAGGGGTATCTATTAAAGTTATTATAGGTATTTTGTGTTTTTCTGCAAGCTTCATAATTCTTAATGCCTTTCTATAGCCCTCTGGTTTAGGCATACCAAAATTTCTAAAAACTTTATCCTTCGTTCCTCTACCTTTTTCTTGAGCAATAATTACAACTTTATAATTATCTATCTTGGCAATACCAGAGATAATTGCTTTATCATCAGCGTATTTTCTGTCACCATGTAATTCCATCCAATATGAAGTGATTTTATCTATGTAATCCTTAGAATGCAACCTATCAGGATGTCTTGCAAGCTGGACTTTCTGCCACCTAGTAAGAGATGAATAAATTTTAATAGCTTCTTGCTGTAGCTCTTCTTCAAGATCATTAATTTTAAGTGTAATATCTACACCAGTATTAATTGATGTTGTTCTTAGCTCATTAATCTTATTTTGAATATCACTTAATGGTTTTTCAAAATCATATATATACTTATTAGCCATCATATCCTTAGAGTTTTAAAGATTATTTCTATATCTAATAATAATGAATAGTTTTCTAAATAGAAATAGTCATATTTATTATTATTTTTATTTAATTTATATATACCAGTCATTCCAGGTTTTAATATATTGTTAGGATTAGCCTCCTTTGAATCTAATATTTCACTACCAACAAAGCTAGTTCTACCAAATAATATAGAATATAATAGTGGAATCATTCTAATAAACTTAAATTTAGTTTTAAAATAATATATATCAATTTTATGCTCACCTAATCCCCAAATAGTTTTTTTACTAATTCCATTTAACGCTAAACAAATTATTTGGATGGGGATTGATAAAAAAATTAATAGCATCGAAAAAAATAAATCAAAAATTCTTTTTATAAGTATATTATTTCTCTCTAAAAAAGATACTTCATATGATAATAAATCTATTCCATTTATTTCTTCAATTACCCCTTTGCCTAAAATAACATTATCACCTTTTGGAATAATTTTTAATGATAAATTTAATTTATTTAATAATTTAATTAATGAGAACATCTTGCTGGAATCATAATAACCTTCTCTAATAATTATTTCATTAATATTATTATTAATTACAATATCATCTAAATATTCAATTTTCCCTAAAAAGGTATCTATATTAGAAAAATTTTCAGTATCTATGAAGCCAATTAATTTTATGTTATTATATGGATTCGAACTAATTTTATCACCTACTTTAATGGTCTCTTTATCTGCACCAATAATTAATATCCTTCTATCAAAAAAATTCTTCAAAGAACCAAAACTTTTAACATTTCTATTTGCAAATATTTTTATAATAATCCGCCAACCCATAATTGGAAATACAGATAAGAAAGTTGCAAGTAGGAGCACTCCTCGAGAATATGCAAAATATGAAATAAAATATGTAGTAGTAGAGGAAAATAAAAAGGTTATCACTAATGTTAAAAACAATAAAGATTGAGTAAAGTGATTCCTTCGATAAATTCTTGTTATAATCGAGGCAACATACCAGGATATTAAAAAATTAATTATAAGCAATCCATGGTAACTAATATCTGACACTGTAATATTTTGATTATAATTAAAAGAGTACCAAAAATATATAGAAAAAGAAAAAGAAATAAGGATAGAAATTGAATCAAGAATTAAAGAGTACACCTTGCTCAATAATAGCTGAATAAATGCTGCGCTTCTATGTATTTTTAATCCTGTTTTAATAAAAAAACTGAAAAATCGCCAATATCTATGATTGGAAGAATATTTATCAAAATATATAAGCATAGCTGAATAAAAAATATTTACCATATTATATGGAGCCTGTTTTACACTTTCACCTTTATAATGTATAATTTCAGTAGTAGGATTATAAACAATATCATATTTTTTTTGATTGATTCTGTAGCAGTAATCAAGATCTTCACCAAACATAAAAAAACGTTCATCAAAGAGTCCTACTTCTTTAACCACATTTCTTTTTATCAACATAAAAGCACCGCTAATCGCATCAACTTTATGAGTCTTATTTATATCAAGATATGTAAGGTTATATTTACCAAAAATTTTACTTTTAGGAAAAACTTTATCAATACCTAATAATCTCCATAACGCACTTATGGGAGTGGGCAATGAACGTTTGCAAGAATGTTGTATAGAACCATCACTATTAAGAATCCTTGGGCCTATACATCCAGCTTTTTTATTATGATTCAAATAATCTATTAATTTAGCAAATGTTTCTTTTCCTAAAATAATATCGGGATTTATAATAGATATAAAATCACCTTTAGCTAATCCAATTCCAATATTTACAGCTTTAGAAAAACCTAAATTCTTAGAATTACTTTTTATAATTAATTCAGGAAAATTTTCTTTTAATTCTTTTACTGTATCATCATGAGAGTCATTATCTATAACAATAATTTCATAGGTACTTGAATCTAAAGTACTATTATATATAGATCGTATACATTGTTTTACATAATCTTTAACATTATAAGAAACAATTATAATAGATAATTTCATAGGATTTTAAATAATTTTCTAATTCTTAGCAATGGAACCATATATACTGCTTCAAAAATAACTTTTTTACTCATTTTTGACGACCCTGATGTCCTATCATTAAAAATTATAGGAACTTCTTTAATAGTAAAGTTTTTGCTATGTACTTTAAGATTCATTTCTACCTGAAAAGAATACCCCTCTGATTTAACATCCTTTAAATTAATATGTTCTAAGACTTCTCTATTAAAGCATTTAAATCCACCGGTAAAATCTTTAATGTTAATACCTAAAATTAGCCTACAATATAAATTGGCAAAGTAACTTAATAATAGTCTACTCATAGGCCAATTAACAACATTAACACCATCAACATATCTGCTACCAATAATTAAATCGTAATTATCACTTTCTTTAATAATTAAAGGGATATATTTAGGATTATGCGATAAATCCGCATCTATCTGAATTACTTTGCTATATTGTTTATTTAGAGCCCATTCAAACCCCGAACAATAAGCAGAGCCTAAACCAAGTTTCTCAGGGCGAGACATAAGAAATATTTTCTGATTATACATTGGATGAGATTTAACATAATTCGCAGTACCATCAGGAGATGCGTCATCAACTACTAAAATATCTATATTCATATCTAATGAAATAATAGAATTTATTAAATTCTCAATATTTAAAATTTCATTATAAGTAGGTGTAATAGCTAATATCTTATTCACTAATTCTATCCTTAAAAAGATTAATAATATAATCCATATCTGGGTGATTAATTTTAAGAATTTTATTTATTTTATCACTATTCAAAGTACTCCTAGCTGGCCTATTAGCTAATTGATTTATTTCAGATGTTTCCACAGGAACAATATTACTAGAATTAAATGAAAATATATCGGAAATTTTTAAAGCAAATTCATACCTTGAAATAACATCACTCCCCCCATAATGAAAAACTCCCTCTAAGTTGTTTAATATAGATTTATATATAACCTCAGAAAGAGACCAGCTCCAAGTAGGATTACTAATTTGATCTGTAACTACGTTTATTTTCTTATTTTTTATTAATGACTCATAAACCCAAGTATAAAAATTTTGATGAGAATCATTATAAATCACAGATGGACGAAGAATCAAAAAAGACCTATTGGATGATTTTAAAATATTTTCAGACTCTAATTTAAGTTTCCCATAATAATTCAAAGGATTTGGTATATCATTTTCTTTATAAGACTCTTTTAAACCATCGAATATATAATCTGTAGATATATGGATTATTTTAATATTTTTATTAGTTGCTGATATAATATTTTTTATTCCACCCACATTAACACTATATGCGTATTCCCTATTAGTTTCATTTTTATCTACATTAGTAAATGCTGCGCAATTAATAATATAATTAGGTTTAATAGTAGATATTACTGTATCTAACTTTTTTTTATTTGTTATATCTAGAGGATCCCTAGATATATAGGAAGTAGCATAAACTTCATAATATTTTGTTAAATACTTTTCAAGAGTCGAACCTAACTGACCATTTGCCCCTATGATTAATATTTTTTTTCTATAATTTTGCACCATTACTTTTAAATTCAGCTAATTTCTCAATCATATCATCATCTATTAAGGAAAATATTTCTGCACAAAGAATAGCTGCATTAATAGCTCCGGACTTACCTACAGCCATAGTTGCTACGGGTACGCCTTTGGGCATTTGAAGTGTAGATAGCAATGAATCTAAACCTGTTAATACTCCACCATCTAGTGGCACACCTATTACTGGTAGCGTAGTATTTGCTTTGATTGCCCCAGCAAGATGAGCAGCCATCCCAGCTGCACCAATAAGTACTTTATAACCATTATCTCTAGCTTCAGAACAAAATTTATGCACTTCATTTGGATTTCTATGTGCGGACATTACTTTTATTTCATAGTCAATACTAAAATATTCATAATATTTATCAGCTGCCTCCATTGTAGCCCTATCTGTTTCACTCCCTATTAAAATAGCCACTTTATTATTCATAATTCACCTTCCTTTCATTTATATTGATTGTTTCGATAATATATTCTAATTCTTTTATATGAAAAACTTTATTTTCACCGGGGAAATTTACAAAACCAACAACTACTAATGCTTTATTAGTTTTCTCTAATTCAAAAATATATGAAATAAATGGTCCTCCCGTTGGATTACTTGAATCTATTTTGGTGCCAAATAAACCATATAATTTTTTAGCTTCAAAATTATCAACTAATATTTTATCAAATTGTGTTTCATAAGGTATGATATCTACATTTAAAATATCATTAAATTTATTTTCAAATCTATTCCATGTTCCTTCTGGGGTATTATAAAAATCAACATTATCTTCATAAAACAATATCCAGCGGTAAGGATAAGCTCTACCAATCCATACTTCTTTTTCTTCCATGTCTTGCTTAATGATTTCATAATCCTTTTGAATTTCCATATTAATAGAGAATAAACTATCTAAAGTCATCATTATATCTTTATTCATACCACTTCTAAATGAATAATCTCTAATTTTTTTTATATCATTATTCTTTAACTCTTTTAATATCCATTTTTTCCTATTATAAATATCAGCTATCATTTCTCCCTGACTAGGGTATTTAAGAATAAATAAATTCTGATTTCTGCAAAAATAATCTTTAATAAGAATCATTGAATCCTCATCTTTAGAATTTAAAAGCAAATGGCTGGTTATAGCATCTATAGTAGTATCTTTTGGGTTCTCTATTGATATTAACATTAATTGAGAATTTTTAGGTTTTCTGATAAAATCTAATTCTGTTTGCCATACAGGATTATACCTTTTTTGAGGTGTTGGTGTATGAAAGGTGAAATTAAAAAGATAATCTTCAATGACATCTTTTATTATATACTTATCTTCTTCAGATGTGTATATATATACATCTTGAAAATTAGTTATTGATTCTTTCTTTCCACAGCTAGGAACTAGAAATAAAATTATAATTATATTAATTATTTTTTTCACAGATATACAATAAAGAGGATGAAAATCTCGGTCCTTTTAGCAATGTTATAAAAATTGACTTAATAATAATATAAGATAATTTGATATAACTCATATTATCATTCTTACTTAATATTGATATATATATAGTATCAAGAAGCATTCTTTTCCTTTTTAATACCTTAAAATCTTTATTTTTAAGTAATGTATCTAATGAAAATGAATCGAAATGATATATATGTCTAGGAACATCATATGCTTTCCAATTATCCTTAAAATATATTCTCTCCGGGGCATCAAAATTAGGTACAGATATAATAATTCTTCCTTTCTTTTCAAGTAATTGATCAATTTCAGAAAACAACATATCTAAATCATGAATATGCTCAAGAGAATGAAATAGCGTAATAAGATTAAACTGACTCTTTTTAATGATATCATTTTTTGTATCTGAGTAAAATTTATCATAAGATATTGATTTGATACCTTTTTCAATTAAAAATTTTGAAAATGAGCCATCACCACCTCCATAATCTAGATGTTTTATACTCTTAATTGATTGATTTTTCATTATTTTAAGCTTCCATCTATATGTTATTTTTCTAGATAGATTAAAAAAATAATAAATTAATCCTCTGCCGCGTGCATGAGGATGATAATCAGTATACTTATAATATTTACCTATTTCAGAAGAGCTCGGTCGAGGATTTAAAAAATTAAACCCACACTTGCATAGATTTATGTTAAATAGCTCTATATTATCTGAATCAAAATAATGGATGAGTAAATTATTATTATTGCTTTTACTCCCACATAAATAGCAATCAACTCTTTCCATCTAAAATATTTTTTCTATAATAATAATGCCATACAACTGCAATAAGCATCATAGCTATTGATATATATTGAGCACCAGATAAATTCATATAATACTTAGTATTTAGACGAATAAATTCAACTAAAAAACGACTTAAACCTGCTAAAAATAAATAATTCATAAAAACCTCACCATCAAAATGCTTTTTATGAAGCACTTTCCTTAGAAAAATAAATATTATGAAGTAAAGAATCATTTCATATATCTGAGTTGGATGAACAGCGCAGACTGTTGATGGAGAAATAGGATCAGGGAAAATATATCCCGCTTTTTCAATATAATATGCAGTTGATGGTGGCGCACCGTTTGGGAAAGATATAGCCCAAGGGAGATTCGTCGGAACACCATAATCATCACCAACCAATAAACATCCAATTCTTCCTATTCCATGTCCAAGTGCAATTAAAGGAGCTATAATATCAGCAATTTTGAGCCAAACTAATTCTTTTTTTCTTATAAATAATGTTACCATAAGTAGACCTCCAATTAGCCCACCTAAAAAAACCAAACCTGCACCAAAACTCTGAATACCAATAGATATTAAATGAGAATCAAATGTTATAATACCATTTAAAATATTTACTATACCATAAATATTCTCATATGCACCATTACCAGCATTCTCAATTAAATAATATAGCTTTGCGCCAAGAATTCCACCTAAAGCGGCTCTAAAAATAATATCATCAGCAAAATCAGGATCATAGCCATATCGAATAAAATCCTTCTTTAAAATATAATTAGCAGATAAAAAAGCGACAACAATCATAAATCCAAATGAGGATATAGATATATTTCCAATGGTTAACAAAATAGGGTACATACTTACTCCTTATCAATATTTAGTATTGCTAAAAATGCTTCTTGAGGCAAATCTACATTACCAACTTTTTTCATTCTTTTTTTACCTTCTTTTTGTTTTTCAATAAGCTTTCTTTTACGTGTAATATCACCACCATAACATTTTGCAGTAACATTTTTTCTTAAAGCTCTAACAGTTTCTCTTGCTATGACTTTACTACCAATGGCAGCTTGAATAGGAACCTCGAATTGATGTCTAGGAATTAGTTTTTTTAACTTTTTACATAGTTCAGAGCCACTTTTATAGGCACCATCTTTATGAACAATAATACTTAATGCATCTACAATTTCACCAGCTATTTTTATATCTAATCTCCTCAAATCACCTGGCTGATCTTCAATAATATCATAATCTAAAGTAGCATATCCTCTTGTGGAGGCTTTAAGTTTCTCAAAGAATTCATAAATAATTTCTCCTAATGGCATATGAAAAATTAGTTGCACTTTATCTTTCGACAAAAAATTAGTTGATTTATATTCAGCTCTTCTATTAATACAAATATTCATAATAGAACCAATATACTCTGATGGAGATATTATTTCAGCTCTTATATATGGTTCATATATATTATTAATAGATCCAGTCTCGGGTAAATCAGATGGATTATCTAAATCAATATAAGTATCATCATGCATATGAACTTTATAACGAACATTGGGAGAAGTTGTAATCAAATCCATATTAAATTCTCTTTCTAGTCGTTCTTGTACAATTTCCATATGCAGTGGTCCTAAGAATCCACATCTAAATCCAAATCCTAAAGCGTGAGATGTGTTAGGAGTAAATTCTAAAGAAGAATCATTTAATTTCAATTTATCTAAACTTTTACGTAAATCTTCATAATCTTGAGAATCAACAGGGTACATTCCACTAAAAACCATGGGTTTAATATCTTTATACCCCGGTAAAGGCTTATCTGCTTTATTTTGAGATGTTGTAAGCGTATCACCAACTCTTAACTGATCCACATTTTTCGTATTAATAATTGCATATCCAACATTTCCCGCTTTGATTATATCAGTTTTTTCTCTTTCGAGTTTAAGATTGCCAACTTCTATAATTTCATGAGAATAATTATTTGAAAAATACTCAGCATTTTCACCTTTTTTTATATTTCCATCATACATTCTTAGATATACTACAACTCCTCTGTATTGATCATAAAATGAATCAAATATTAACCCTCTTGTTTTACTATCACCTATATTCGGTGGAGGAATTTTCTCTATTATAGCCTTTAAAATTTCATCAATTCCTTTACCTTCTTTTGCACTAGATAGTAGAATATCATCTTCATTGCATCCAATCAAATCAATAATTTGTTTTTTGCTATCATCAATATTAGCATTAGGAATATCAATTTTATTTAGAACTGGAATAATAGTTAAGTCTGATTCCATGGCTAAATAAACATTACTCACCGTTTGCGCTTCTACTCCTTGAGCAGCATCTACGACAAGTATGGCGCCTTCACAAGCTGCCATACTTCTAGATACCTCATATGTAAAATCAACATGGCCTGGGGTATCAATTAAATTCATTTCATATTCTACATCATCTAATTGATGCATTACTTTTATAGGATGGGATTTAATTGTAATACCTCTTTCACGTTCTAAATCCATATCATCTAAAACCTGATTCTTCATATCTGCTTTTGAAAGTGTATTAGTATATTCAATAATTCTATCAGCTAAAGTTGATTTCCCATGATCAATATGAGCTATAATACAGAAATTTCGGATTTTATTACTTCTCAATTTAGAAAGCGCTACTTTCCCTTAAATTCAGGAGTTCGTTTATTAAGGAAAGCACTTATGCCTTCTTTAGAATCACTAGCATCAAATAAATTAGAAAATAAATTATTTTCAATATCAAATGAATCTAAGTAATTATTATTTAATCCAGATACCATAGATTGAATAGCATACTTAATAGCTAAAGGACTATTTTGGGATATCTTATTAGCAAGTTTAATAGATTCCTCCATAGGATCTTCACAAATTTTATTAATAAGACCTATTTTTAAAGCTTCTTCAGATTTTATATACTTTCCAGAAAATATTAATTCTGACGCTTTCCCTAATCCTACTAAATTTCTTAATCTTTGAGTCCCTCCATAACCAGGTATAAGACCCAATGTAACTTCTGGTAAGCCAAGCAATGACTTTGGTGATACATACCTAATATGACATGCCATTGCCAATTCACACCCCCCACCTAATGCATAGCCATTGATTGAGGCAATTATAGGTTTTGTATATGCTTCAATTTTATTAAATAAATTAAGCCCTTTATTAGAATAATCTGCAGCCTCTAAAGGAGAGAAAGCTTCCATTTCTTTAATATCTGCCCCTGCAACAAATGATTTGTCTCCGGCACCAGCTATAATAACACAACGCACTGACTCATTATTTAGATATTGGTTAAGGACTTCATCAAGCTCTTTAATCATAGTAGAGTTTAGAGCATTTAATTTTTCAACTCTATTTAGATATATAATGAGAGTTTTATCTTTAATTTTAAGTTTTATATATTTCATGATTTCCAATATGTCCTACTAAAAAGTATTATTACTGTAAATATTTCTAATCTACCCAATAGCATACAAAACGTAGCTAAATATTTACTAAAATCATTAAGATAACCCCAATTCCCTGATGGCCCAATCATACCCAATCCCGGTCCAATATTACCAATTGAAGAGGCTGATATTGATATAGATGAAATAATATCAAGTCCATTCATCGAAATTATTAATGAGCATAAAGCAAATATTAATATATAAAAAAGATAAAAACCAAGTGTACTTCTAACAATATCATCATTAATTATATTCTTGCCAATTTTAACATGATTTAAGGCTTGAGGATGAATCATTTTAGTAAGTTCAGCTTTAATATATTTTATTACTAATATTGTCCGAATTAATTTTATTCCTCCAGTTGTAGATCCAGCCATCCCACCTATAAAAAACATAAAAAATATTATTAATTGAGATAAGGCTGGCCAGGTATCATAGTTATAGAGGGTATAGCCTGTAGTTGTCAATAAAGAAACAGTATTAAATACTGAAGCTGTTAAATTTTTAAATGAATAACCATAAATGCCTGATATATTAATAAAAGTTAAAAAAGATAAAAAGAGTATTGCTCCTATATATGATCTAAACTCAGTATCATTAAAGTAATCAAATGATTTTTTTGCAATAAATAAAAAATGTAATGAGAAATTAGTAGCTCCAAGAATCATAAAAATAATAATTGTCCAACTAACAATATCATTTTCAAAACCTAATATGCTATTATTAAAAGTAGAAAACCCAGCTGTAGAAATAGTTGTCATAGAATGACATAATGCATTAAAAAAAGTCATTTTATCAATATTCAATAAAATACCTTCTATATATAATATTACAGTTTGAAGTATGATTAGTCCTAAATAAATACCCCATAAATATTTAGCTGTCTCTTTAATTCTAGGGGTTAATTTATCTGTTGTAGGACCAGGGACTTCGGCCCTAAATAGCTGTACACCACCCATGCCAAGAATAGGCAAAATAGCAATTGTAAATAAGATTATTCCCATTCCACCTATGAACTGAGTGAAACTTCTCCAAAACAAAATTCCATGCGGTAAATCTTCTATAGAATAGCCTAAATCTGCGCCGATTATAGTAGCGCCTGTAGTAGTAATTCCTGACATAGATTCAAAAAAAGCATCTGCGAAACTATTAAAATAAATAGATTGATAATATGGTAAAGACGAAAAAATAGCCATGGAAACCCATGCCATCGTTACAACATAAAACCCATCTCGTAAGTTTATATCCTTTTTATCACCACCTCTTGATATTAAAATTAAGACTAAAGATGTAATAGTAGTAATTAAACCTGATTCAATAAATGCATGAAAATCATTATCATTAAAATATAATGACCATAAAGAGGTCAAAAACATTGATATTCCTAGAAAGAATAAAATATACCCAACAAAACTAATGATATTTTTACGAATCATTTATTAACAAATAAACCTTCTGCTTTTTGTGCATGCTCAGGCTTTGTAAACATTAAAAGTTCATCACCAGCTTTAATTTCACTCCTTTTATGAGGAATTATAATCTTTTCATTTCTAATGATAGCAGAAATAGCATAGTCTTCAGGGATAGAATCTATAGTCATACCATCTAATAAATACTTAGAGTTATTATCAACTATAACATCAATAGCCTCAACCCCTACATCATCAAAACGATGAATTTCAACATTATCTTCATTCGATCGAATGATATTTAAAACTTCATTAACTGCAGATATATTCTTGCTAACAATAGCATCAGCCCCAATTCTTCTAACAGATTTAAGGTAATTAGTCGTTGTGATATGTAGGATAACTTGCTTTGCTCCATAATGTTTTGCTAACAATGACGCTAAAATATTAGTTTGTTCATTTTGAGTAGCCGCAACAAAACAATCTACCTCTGAAATGTTTTCAGACTCTAAAAATTCAATATCTAATCCATCACCAATAAGCATGAGAGAATCTGATAAATTAGGACTGAAGAATTTAGCTCTTTCTTTATCTTTTTCAATAATCTTAACATTATAATCATATTGCAAAGATTTTGCTAATAATCTTCCAATTTTTCCGCTACCTAGAATCATCACATTTCTTACATCAAAGGAAGGTTTTCCTGCCATTTGCTGAATATCATCTATATCATTTTTACGACCGATAAAATACACATGATCATTTTTTTTGTACACATCATTTTGCTTAGGTATAAAGAAATCATCGTTTCTATTAATAAATACAGTCTTATGTGCAGTAAACGGGTTTGATGTTATGACATTATCAATTGTACGCCCTATTAAGGGGGATGAAGATTCAAGATTAACCCCTACCATCAAAATTTCTCCTTTTTTAAACTCTTGCACCTCAACTGTAGAAGATCTTCTAATTAAATGCTCTATTTCAATTTGAGCCGCTTTTTCTGGATAGGTAACATATTCAATTCCAAATTGCTCAGGGGTAATAATTGCTTTTTTATGTAAGTATTCTGTATTTCTTAAACGGCAAATAACATGCTTTGCTCCCATTTTTTTTGATATTCTAGAGGCTACTAGATTAACTTCATCAATTCGAGTCAAAGCTAATAAATAATCTACTTTTTTCATATCAATGCTTTGCAAAATACGTTGAGAAGCGCCATCACCTTCAACAACATGAGCATCTAGGTTGTTTTTAATTCTTAAGCATTTCTGAGGATTGATATCAATTACAGTAATATCGTAGTTTTCTCTCGATAGAGATTTGGCCAGATTAAACCCAACTTCACCAGCACCTATTATGACAATTTTTAGTTCCATATATAATGAATGCTCTTATAGTTGTATATTATTTTTATTTATATTATTAAACAAATAAAAAAA